>JGI24700J35501_10930867_pt1 | contig 30190 bp, 29 predicted proteins | sample TergutTh196P1_FD_35501 | JGI IMG/M metagenome (IMG submission 35501)
TATCCGCCCCTACAAATTGTCGACCGTAGGGGCGGATATTATCCGCCCGCAATTTTTTTAACCCGCATTTTTATTAAGCTGTTTTATTTTCGACAAACAAAATTATTTCAACTATAAAAATGCACAAAAAAGGCTGATAAAAACCAATCTTTTTTGTGCATTTCAATTTTTTTACATCAAATTTAAGAATCGCCGTTGACGATTTCATGTTCTTCTTCAAGCAACGGCGTTTGTTGTACTTCTTCGTAAACTGGCATGATAATTCCGCGACTGGCAACCCTATATTCGATAACATCGTCAATAATGTTGGTTACAACTTTTGCCAAAGGAATGGCTACTATCATTCCCAATATTGTGCCGCCCATAGAGCCGCCTATTGTGCCACCGATTGCTCCGCCGACAGATACGCTGATTATTATCAACAGCGGACTCAACTTTAGAGAACTGCCGTATAATCTCGGTTGTATAACGTTTGCATCAACTTGCTGCGAGATAAATAAAACCGCTGTGCTTAACAAGCCCATTCCCAAACCTTGAGTTAGCCAAACTACTAAAATTGCGGCAACGGTCGCTATTATCGAGCCAAAATATGGAATCAAATTCATAACTCCCAAAAGCAAGCCCAAAAAAATTGCGTAAGGCGAGCCGATTATAAATTGCAACAGCAAAAAGCCGATTATTCCCATTATAAAGCAGTCCGCTATCAAACAAAATATGTATTGCTTAAAATATTGGTTGATTTTATGTCCATAATCTACAATAACGGTGCTAACTTTGGTGGACACAAACGCAAACATCAATCTTTTCAAGTATTTGCTCAATTTTTCCGTTTCAAATAGGAAATATATTGAAGATACAACAGCCAAAAATCCGCTAAATAACGCCGCTGCACCAACTGCTGCTCCTGCTGCCGCGCCGCCGATAACTGTTCCTGCACCGCCAAATACTGTGCCAACATACGAAAATACTGTCTCGTAATTTATGAAGTTTATTAAATTGTTAATGTTAAAATCTGCTCCAACTGCACCGCCTGTCAAGGATTCTAATGTCATGTAAATCGGCAAATTGTCCAAAAAATCTTCAATAAAATTCAAAAATTGTTGCAAATATACAGGAAGTTGCATTGCTAAATCCATCACCGCATTTATTACTGGCGGAATGACCAGTTGCAAGCTGATTATAATCAGCAAAATAAACAGCACGTAAACCAAAATAACGCTTATCGCACGTTTGAACCGTATCACTAAAGGAATTTTCGTTTTATCCAAAAGCCGCTGAATCGCTCGCATGGGAATGCTCAAAATGTAGGCTATCACAAAGCCCGCTATAAACGGACTCAACGTACCGAAAATCCAGCTAACCCAACCAGTTATCACATCAAAATTATTTACCGACCAAAAAAATACGATAACCGCAACCGCCAAGCTGAAGTACGTCAAAAACATTCTAAATTGTGAATGGTGCATATTCATAGTAAATTACCCAACGTATCAAACATCACGTTCATTGCCAAGCGACTTGTTACAAACTGCACAGGCAAGCCATTTTGTCGAATCAAGTAAAAATTTGCATCGTATGCAAAAAACTCTACCGTTACGTCCTCTCCGTTTAACATATGATAGACTATTGTTACATCTGCGGCGGTTGGCAAACTTTCTTGTAAGCCTACTTCTTGCTCGATTGTTATGCCTATCATTGATTGATACGCTCGCCGAAAATCGCTGTCAACAACTTCTTGACCATTGACTGTCGGTGCTATCTGATCTCTCTCGTTTTCGTCTTGAAAATTGTTTATTGTTATATCGTAATTGCCGCGCGTTTGGCTTGTTATTGTAACGCCCTCAACTTCTGTAATGTTCAACAACGCAACAAACCGCTCGATAAAGTTAAACGGATTTACCCCAAGCAAACTCGCCATATCTGCGCGCGGTGCTAAAAATATGTGCGGGCGGTCTGCATATTTCATGTATATATATTCATCGTCGTGATTATCCCCAAAAATTATGTGAAATCCGCCATTTGCATCTTGCATGATAAATTCAAGCGATGGATTGGCAAAGCCCAAACGCTGTAAATCGGACGTTGTTGGAAACAATTCGTAAACTTCCGCTGGCGTAAAATTTGCAAAACCTTGCAAAACAAACATATCGAAATTTGTCATGGTCAAATCTCTGTCGGGGAACGGATAAATCATTGTCAAGGTTGTTGCGCCAAATTGATTTATCATGTCTAAAATTTCTTCTTCTGTGCCTGTAGCGATAAATTCAAGCGGTTCGCGGTCGCGCTCGGCAATGTAAATGTGCAACAGTTGCATTGTGTTGACAAACGGGAGCGTCATGTCAATCAAATCGTTGAGTTGTTGCAGCAAGCGATTTCCCGAAAACGTGTTTAATAAATACAACGCCGAATCGCCCTCTACCATGGCGAAAAATCGGCTATGATCGGGCGTGAGATTTCCCAATAAAATTGTGGTTTGCGAACCGTCCGCAAAAAATCCCGTGGCTGTAACGTTGCCGATTCCAAATTCTTGCGGATTGTCAACCTCTTCCATAAGTGTATCGGTTGCTGTCAACATAAAAACATCTCGTAGCATTTGCCGAACGATGTTTTGGTCCAACAAAATATCGAAATTATCCGCATAAATCCAGGAAGTTTCGCCCAAAGGATTTACATATCGTTGCACAGTAAAACTTTCGTCCGCAGATGTAAATGTTGCGCGGAGCAAATCTTCTTCAGTAAACTCGGTTAAACGCACGGTTGACACTGGCGGAGGGTTTTCGGCGGTTTCAAGTTCGGCGGCAAGTGCCTGTTGTTCCTGCTGATTAGAAATCACAAAATAAGCCACAATTAAAGCAATCGTAAGCACCAACAAAGCCGCAAGCGTGATAAAGTTTTTTTTAGATTTGCTCATCTTTCCATCTCCTTATCCGCACGATGCTTTTTCCGTTGTACAAATTTAGGTTGAAATTATTTGGGTTTTCTTCTTCATAATAATCGTCGTCGTCTGAAAAAAGCCGTTTCAAGGCGTTTTGGGCTCTGATAAAGCCAGTATTGTTAAAATCGGCATCTTCTTCCAAAATTTGCTTGCGATGGATGTCAAATAAATTTTTTGACAATTCTTCGGTTTGTTCTTTCCAAAATAGCCGTGCTTGGTTGAGCCTAAAAATGCTGTAGGCAACGCCAATCGCCGCAATCGCAACTGTGCCAACTAAAAGCCAGGTTTTTGTTGATTTTTCCATGTTTATTGCTCCTTTTCATTTTTCATAGAGTTTTTGTAGTGATTAAGCACTTTTGTGTAAGCTTCTGTCTCGTCTTCATACATTTCTGAAAACTGCTGTAATTCTCTTTGTAGAAAAACAATTTTGACAATCGCAATAATTAGCAAATGTGCTAAAATACCGATTGCAATGGCAAATTTTTTCTCTGTTTTTGTCATGTTTGTCATGGGATTCACCTCCTTTATGTTGTCAACTTTTTTGCTTGCGAGATTTGCCTTGCTAGGCTGAAAAATTATGCGTTACGCCGTCTTATCCACACAAAAACGCCAGCCACAGCAAACGCAAGTGGAATCACAATTATCGAAATAAACGCAATAAACAGGGCGTTTCCTTGTGTCAACGTTAAAGTTGTCGCTGTTGGCGGTGCTTGTGCAGGAATAAACACAGTATTTTCCGCGCCGCGCAACCAATTTAAGCTGTTGACGAAAAAGTTCCAGTTTGCACCGCCCAAAGCGGCGTTGTGTGCTTCGCTTAAAATGAAATCGTTGCTAATTACAACCATGCGAGTTGTCAACGATTGTCCCAAAGCGGGTACAAAAAAGTTGTCTTCGATGGAAACTGCCAAATTAAATGGACCCGATTCATCCTCTGGAACTTGCGTAACGGCGGCAATTTCGGGATCGCTGCGACCAAATGCTTGCGACGAAGTTACAATTAACGGCTCGATTCGCGTGCTTGGACGGCGCAAATTTAGCGTGTTTATGCCCGTTGCTTGCTCCAAAAACGGACGCGCGTTACGTGCAATTAAATCGTCCGTTATCTCGGAAGAAACAAATTCGGGCATTAACATTAGCGGATTGTTCATTTGAAAATGCGCAGGACTGCCCTCAACCACGATGTAATCGCCAATTTCCACGCCGAACGCCGCAAAAACTTCATTCAAATTGTGAAAGCGTGTTCCACGATAGCCCAAAACGACCATCGCGCGCCCGTCATTTTGCAGAAAATCCAAAATTCGCTCGGCTTGTGCTGGCGACCAGTCAACCTCGGGAAACGTGATAAGCAACATTTGTGCATCCTCGGGAACTTCGCCTGTCAAAAGGTTGACTTCTCGCAATTCGTAGCCCGCCATTGTAATTTCTTGTACTAATGCTGGCGGCAATTCAAATTCGTTTCCGCCGATAACACGGTAAATTACGGGCGTTTCGAGGGCTGTAACAAAGTTAATTGCGTTTGTAACTTGCGGTTCAACGTTAAAGCTGACAATTTGATTTTGGAACGTTTGCCAGTTCATTTGCGTTGTAACAAGCTCTGCAACTGGGATAACTCGATGACGGTTTGGTCCAACAACAATAATGCTGCCTGTGTCAATCGAAACATTCGGCTCTGCAAACTGCTCCACAAACGTTGGATGCAACAGCGGATCGCGGTTTGCTACTGTGATTCTTGGCGAGTTGTTCGCATAATCGTTGAGCAACTGCTGAAACATAAAATTTTCCTGCCCAGTAACCCAAAGCGAGTAAATTTGAACATCGCTATCCAAATCTCGCAAAACGTTCAGCGAACCTGGCGAAAGCGTAAAAAGTTGGTCTTGCGTTAAATCGTGAGTAACGTTGAGTTGGTCAGCAATAAGGTTGACAAAAATAAACAAGCCAATCGCCACAATTATCATAACGGTCGAAAACGAACCGTAACGAAAACTTTTATTTTTGAAAGAATCCAAAATTTTTGACATTATTTCCACCTCCGTTTTTCGATGATGTTGACGGTCAAATATATGAAGAAAATGGGCATTGTGATATAAAATACAACATCTGCAAGGTGCAGAACGCCGTTAGTCATGTTGTCAAAGCGAGTAAACACGGAAAACCAGCGAAAAGCGCCTGGGATAAGCCCGTCATACATAAGCGGATTGGTAAAATACAAAGCCACAGAAATAGCAGTTCCAAGGACAGCCAGGATAATTCCGCCGTAAATATTTTTGGTACTATTATACAAAACGCCGCCCAAAATCAGAGAGCATACAATGAGGAAAATAAGCGAACTTGTGGCATCGGCGGGCATTCCAGCGGCGAGCGATTCTAGCAGAAACGTGATAAAAATAGCGCCCGCGGTAGCAACGGCGGCAATAATTTGATTTTCCGTCATAACCGAGATAAACAAGCCGATTGAGATAAATCCCAAGCCGATAAGAATATAGCCAAGGTAAGCACCGACAATTTGACTAATTGGGAGCGTGCCAAATCCCGAAAGAATTACAGGAAACAGCACAGTTATAGCCATTGCGAGCATAAATAATGCGGCAGCAGCAATATATTTTCCCACGACAATATGCCAAATGGGCAAAGGGCTTGTATACAGCAGTTGGTCGGTTTTGTTGCGAACTTCGTCGGCGAAAAGCCGCATTGTCAACGTCGGAATTATTATAAAAAAGAGAATTGTTACGTTGTTTAGCACAAAATGAAAATTTGGACTAAGCTGAAAAATGTTGATAAATACATAAAAAAGGGCGATAATAAAAACTGTCAACGCTAAAAAAACATAGCCCGACATTTGCGTAAAATATGTACGCAATTCTTTTGAGATTATTGCAATCATGCTTTTTCCTCCTCTTTTTCAGCGTTTTCAGCATTTTCAATATTTTCAACATTTTCGGAAGTTTCCTGTGAATTTTCGTCAACATCAGTTTGTACTTCTGATAATTGTTCAACTTCGGAAGATTGCCCAGTATTTTGCCCAGTATTTTGCCCAGTGTTTAAGCCAGTATTTTGAGTTTGTCCAGTAATTTGCAAGAAAATTTCTTCGAGAGATAAATCGAGAGATTTCAGCATGATAATAGGCAAATTATTAGTTGACATACAAGAAAAAATAGCTTCTCGGATGTCAACATTATTTTCGCCTTGCAATTCAACGTCAACGGTGAACGGTTCGCGGCTACCAACAAATTTGACATCTTTAATAATGGTGTAATTTTCTAGTGCGGCAGCAATTTTATCCTGTTCGCCTTTAATGCGAGCAAGCATAGTATTTCCTTGCGAAAGCGTGGTAGCAAGGCGTTCAGGCGTATCGCTAGCAAGAATTTTTCCACGGTTAATAATCATAACACGATCGCAAACGGCGGCGATTTCCTGCATAATGTGGGATGACAAAACAACGGTGTGTTTTTTGCCCAATTTGCGGATAACATCACGCATTTCGATAATCTGCTTGGGATCGAGTCCAACGGTGGGTTCGTCCATGATGATGAGTTTTGGGTAGCCAATCATGGCTTGAGCCATTCCAACACGCTGTTTATAGCCTTTCGATAGATTTTTTATCAAGCGGCGCGACATATCCTCGATACGAGTGAGAGCCTTAATTTCGGCAATCATTTCGCGGCGCTGTGCAGATTTCACTTTTTTAATAGCGGCGACAAAATTGAGATATTCGTCCACGCGCATATCGCCGTAAACAGGCGGAGTTTCTGGCAAATAGCCAATTTGAGCCTTTGCACGTTCGGGTTCTGCGACAATGTCAACGCCGCCAATAAGAACTTCGCCCTCGGTGCTTGCAATGTAGCCAGTCATAATATTCATGGTGGTGGTTTTTCCAGCGCCGTTTGGGCCCAAAAAGCCGAGAATTTCGCCGTCCGCCACAGTAAAGCTAATGTCATCGAGAGCAAGATGCTGTCCATATCGTTTTGTAAGGTTTTTAACTTCAATCAAAGTCGTTACTCCTTTCAAATCAAACTATTTTACATTATACTGTAAATTTTAGCAGATTACAAATTTATTGTAAAAATTTTTTTGAAATTTGTCAATCTAAAAAATCATTTTCTACATAAAAAAATTTGCAACTTAAATTTAATTGTGATACAATAAAAAAATATTTATAAAAATCAACAGGAGGCACACAATGAAAGCGTTTTTCGCAACCTTAAAAAAGCACCAATTACGCTACAAAGCGGTATATTTGTGCTACATAGTAATATCGGCAGTAATAGCGGTTTCAACAATGATTGCAACAATAATTTCGGGAGAAATGGGACAAAGTATTTTGGACAGCGATTGGAACATTCTTTTGGGATATTTGGCAATAGTCAGCGGACTTTTTGCTGTTCGCACAATTTTTTCTGGATTGGATGCGTATTTGCGCGGACGATATTCTGCCGCTGTGCAGTACAAAATGAGCCACAATTTTGCGAAACATATCTTAAAAAAGCCATTTTCTGATTTAGAAAAATTAAACACAGGAGAAGTTACTTCTGTTCAACAAAACGATTTGCCCAATGCGGTTGACTTGCTCGCAAGCGGCGGAATGGGCATGATTTCCGATTTTATACTGCTAATAGTTTCGCTTGCATATATGTTTTATATGCAGCCGCTTTATACGGCGTTGTTTTTGTTGCTTTTTCCTGTGCTAATTGTAATGCAGGTGTTTGTTTCCAAGCCGATACAGCAAAAGCAGGTTACAATGTCCGAAAAAATGGCGACTTACAACGCTATCGTAACGGATTCTCTGCAAAATACAGCAACGGTTGTTGCGTATTCTTTGGAAAAAACCATCGAGCGGCGTTTTTTGACCGCATACGACGAATTTATTTTAGCACTAAAAGATTTTATGAAAACTATGCTAATTTTGGTAATTTTCGGGATAATGATAACGCTTATTCCCATGTTTTTTATAAACATTTTGGCGGGAAACGCCGTTATTAACAACAACATGACTGTTTCCCAGTTTATCGCATATATTGCAATAGCTTTGGGTGCAAGCAGTTGGCTTATGATGCTCTCGCAACGGTTGACATCGATAGGCAGAGCGGCTGGTTCGGCGGTTCGCCTTAACGCAACTTATGACGGCGAAGAGGAAGATTTAACCGCTCAAGAAAACATCCCACAAGAGGGCAATGCGGTAGAATTTAACGGAGTAAACTTTGCGTATTCCGAGGACGGCGAAAACGTTTTGCAAGATATTTCGTTTGCGGTGGCAAAAGGTACAAAAATAGCACTTGCTGGCGGTTCTGGCTCGGGAAAATCTAGTATATTAAAAATTTTGCTAGGAATGTATAAGCAAAAAAGCGGCACAATATCCGTTTTTGGCAAAAATACGGCAAATTTACCGCCTGCATCTTTGCGAGATATTTTTGCATACGTGCCGCAAGATTCCTTTTTGTTGCCCGAATCAATCGGCGAAAATATATCTGGCAAACAAGAACGCACCGCCGAAGAGAACGCTCGTCTACAAAAGGCTTGCACCGAGGCAGGTATTTTGGATTTCATTAACTCGTTGCCGAATAAATTTGACGATATGTTGGCGGAATCCTCCGAAAATATATCTGGTGGACAACGTCAAAGAATCGCTCTAGCAAGAGCCTTTTACAAGGATGCTCCGATAATAATATTTGACGAAGCAACATCTGCGTTAGATCCGACAACGGAATCGCAAATTTTGGCTACTTTGCAAAATTTACCTGCCGACAAAACCCTAATAATGACCGCTCACAGAGCAAGTGCGATGGCTATTTGTGATGTTAAAATAAGCCTTGAAAATGGCAAAATTATAAAAATTGAGGAGGAATTTTAATGGAAAGTTTAGTATCAAAAATAACTCAAATGGTGGAAAAATTACCCGAAAACCAGCAAAATGCGGTGTACGAATTTGTGCAAGATTTGGGGGATAATCCGCCGTCAGCTGAATCGGAATTAACAGGCAAAGAGGCCTTTGAAAAGTTGAAACAATATCAAGTAAAATTTGACGGCGAATTTGATCGCAAAAAAGATTTAGAGGAACGCTTATATGAAAAATATATCAATATTGGTTGACACAGATGTAATATTGGATTGGATTTGGAAACGAGAGCCTTTCGTTGCAGATTCTGAAAAAATTATAAATTACTGTTTTGACAACAGCATTACAGGCTATTTGGCGGCACACAGCATTACCAATATTTTTTACAACTTACGCAAAACACACAGCGTTAAAGACAGGCGAGACCTTATAAAATTGCTATGCACCAAAATAAAAATAGTCAGCATAAACAGCGAAAAATTGCTGTTAGCCATTGCAGACGAACAAACCGCCGATTTTGAAGATGCTTTGCAAATACAATGTGCAATCTCCCAAAATGCTGATTATATCGTTACTCGCAATGTTAAAGATTTTGCAAACTCGGCAATTTTACCACTTTCTCCAGTTGATTTTTTGGATGAAATTACACGGTTGACCAAAACTATGCCGCAATAGAAAGGCTCAAAAATGAAAAATTTAATTTATCTAAAACGTTTATTTATATTTATGAAAGGTTTTCGATTGCAATATTGCACTGGAATGTTCTTTTACTCTGTTCAAAATTATGCGTTTTCGCTGATTATGGCAATTTTTTCTGCTAACATAATGGCGGCTATTTTGGCAAACAGTTTCGATATGCTAGTAAATACGGCAATTACCACGTTGTTTATGTTTGTTGGATTCGGCTTGTGCTTGGGAATCGGCGTATATGTTCTAATTATGACAAATGCAAAAATTTTGCGAGAACTTCGCCGTCAACTGGTTGACAAATTTACTAATCGTAGCCTGGAAACTAGTCAAGCGACTCATAGCGGCGACAGTTTAGCCGCATTAAACACCGATACACAGCTTGTTGGTCAGCTAATGGAAAATACTCTTTACGCATTTTTGCAAAATGCAATGGCGTTTGCGTTTTCGACAATTACGATATTTGTAATTGACTGGCGACTTGGATTCGCTGGGCTTGTCGTTGGTGCGGTGCTTTTCTTTGCACAAAATGGCTTTACTGGACCGCTTGCTCGCATAAACGAAACTCGGCTTGCTAATATTGCGGAATCCGTTAAGCACATGACAAATTTTATGGCGGCAGCTTTGCCGATTCGTGCTTACAACCTGCAAAATAAGGCGATTCGCAACTTTGAAACGCCAATCGGAACAATAAAATTGCTAGATATTCGCATTGCATTTATTCAAATGTGGCAAAATATTTTCACAACCGTTGGCGGCTGGATGTCTCTTATAACCACGTTTGTATTGGGCGGTTGGCTTGTTATCAACGGTTATTTGGAGTTTCCTGTGCTGATGATGATTCCTCCGCTTATGGAAACAATTTCGCAAGCAATGGGCGGAATCGGTCAAAGTATTGCAGCGTTTCAAGGCCCGCTAATTGCGGCAAAACGTGTGTTTGAGATAGTTGATGCCGATAATCCGCATTTTCACAAGGAAAACTCTTTGAGCAATTTTGACGGTTATAATTTGGCGGTTAAGAGTCTAAATTTTAGTTATTTGGATGCCGAAAACGCTGCTCTCAAAGATATTCAGCTGAATATCTCCGAAAATAAAATGGTCGCATTTGTTGGCGAAAGCGGTTCGGGAAAATCTACTTTGTTGCGTGCAATAATCGGAATGTACGAGCGTGAGCAAATGCCAATTTTCGTTGGCGAACAGGCTTTTAACGAGATTTCTGTGCAAGCCTGGCGGTCGCAATTTGCCTATGTTGACCAAAGTTGCAAATTGTTCAATTTAAGCATTGCCGAAAATATCGCATACGGCAGAATCGACAATCCGCCAGCGCAATCCGAAATAGAAACCGCCGCAAAACGTGCCTTTGCTCACGATTTCATAGCCGAACTTGAAGACGGCTACAAAACCGATTGCGGCGAAAAAGGCGGTTCGTTATCTGGTGGACAAAAGCAACGCATTGCAATAGCTCGTGCATTGGCGAAAAAAGCCCCAATTTTGGTATTTGACGAGGCGACATCCGCCCTGGACAAGGAATCCGAAAAATACATAATGGAAACCATCGAAAGTCTGCGAAACGACCACACAATTCTCATAACAACGCACAATTTGGACAACATAACAACCGCCGACAGCATTGTTGTAATGAATTTGGGCAAAATAGCCGAAATCGGCACACACAGCGAGTTGCTAGCAAAAAATGGCTTGTACAAGCGATTATTCGATGAACAGGAGCGGTAAAATGGAAAATCCTTATAAAATAAAAATCCAATTTAAGCAACTCAATTTGGAAGATATTCACGAAAATTTACTTGACGATTTTCAGCGGTATCAAAAAATAACCAAACGCTGGAACAACGGAAATTGGGAAATTTTGGATTATGCCGCCGTTGACGATTGGAATATTGCCGAAAAATCCGAGCGTGTCAAGCGACTTTATACTGTTCTCAGTGCAACCAACCAATCCGAAAAGGGATATATTTTCGGAGCATATGCAAACAGCCGTTTAGTGGGATTTTCCACAATTTTGAGCCACAAATTCGGTTCGCAGTTGCAATATGTAAAATTGCGTTCGTTGCACGTTTCGTTGGATTATCGGCATTGCGGAATCGGCAAAAAATTATTCAAGCTAACCATCGCAAAAGCACGGGAAATCAACGCCGAACGGCTTTACATTTCGGCAAATAGTGCCTACGAAACGCAACAATTTTATCTGCAATTAGGTTGCACCGATGCCACAGAAATTGACAAGCTAACAGCACAGCAAGATCCGCTTGACAGGCAAATGGAGTACATAATTTAAGGAGGAAAATCAATGGACAAAAAACCGTTATACGTTGGCTACCGAAGATTTCGAGTTGTTGGGCTAATGTCATTTTCTAATCCTAAATGGTATTTGCAAAGCCCTGCAGCGTTGTTGGCTTGGCAAGCAAAAATTATCGCATTGCCCTTCATCGCGGGATTAGTGCTTTTTTTGGGAATAATTTTTTCGATAACAGACACCGCAACCAGCAACTTTAATATTTTTACTTTTTTTATTGTAATGACTTTTCCGTGGATGTTAATCAGTTTTGCGGCAACTTTATTCGACCGCCAAAAACAGGCAACGTTGCAACATCTAAAAGAAACAGGCACAAAATACGAGTGTAAAATTTTGGATTTATCCCATTACAAAGCCGTGCAAATCGGCTTGGATTCGCAATTCGCAGTATATTTGAATTTGGAATACACCGACAAATTTAACCAAACACAACAAATAAAAAGTAGCGTTTTCATGTGGAAAAATTTGGAATCCGCAGAATTAACCGCCCATGTTTACGTTGACAATTCCGAAAAATATGCGGTGGAGGTATCTCACAAAACATAAAACCTCGGGCGCCCGCCTGCCGGCGGACAGGCTGCCCGAACCCGCAAGGACGCGCGCGCCCTTGACCCGCATTTTTTATTAAGTTGATTTAATATATACTCGAACAACTTAAAATAGGCTATTGTAGAAAAATGGGCGGATAATACCTACCCGTCCGGCAGGCGAGTCCGCCCCTACAAATACAAAACACAAAAAATCCACAAAAGCCAAAGCAAAATTTTGTGGATTTTTTATATTATAGTAAATCAACTTAATAAAAATAACGGGTCAAGGGGCGAAGCTCCTTGCGGGGGGTGTGGGGGGCAGCGCTCCCCACGGTTTTGAAGTTGTTTGAGTATAAACATTATTCCTCTACAGGCGGTTCTACAGGTGGCACAACTGGAGCCTCAATAACTGGAATCGTTGGCGGAGGAAGTGCTCCGTCAAGTACAGTTATTGGTGGCAAAATATCTGCCATAACGGCATCGGGTTGCATAAGTTGTGTAATAATTGCCGCTTCGGTGGGATCCATTTCGGTTAAAATTGTGGCGCGTTGAGCTGTGTTAAAGGTTTGCAAAATGTTTATCAAGGTTTCGGGTTGCGTTGTCAACATAATAGAGAATAATTCGGCGGCATCTGCACCCATTGCAGAATAAGTTGCGGCAAAGTTTCTGAATGCACGGTCAAATTGCTGTTGTGCAGTTATTTGCGAAAACAGCCGTGCCGCATTTTCGGGATCAACCGATTCGTAAAAGGCGGCAAACCCTGCGGGATCGCCCATTGCTATCATTTCGTCAAACTCTTGGCGACTTTGACGATAATCGGTAATTAAATCTCGGTAAGTTTGCAAAACTGAAACTGTTTCCGAAAATTGGGCATTCAACGCTTCCGCTTGACTTAACGCAGCTTGCGTTTCCGATAACTCCGCTGTAAGAGTGGCTATTATCGCCTCTAGTTCCGATGTATCGGCAGCAACAGGAATTTCCACCGCTTCGCCGTTAATATAAACAGTTTGTCCCATTTCGGGAACTAAATTACCAACTATTGGGATGTTTCGTACGGTTGGCAAAATATATCCGTCGCGGATATTAAACACGTTTAAGCCAAAAATAGCCGCCGCCGCACCAAGTATCAAAAAAAACAAAACCAAAATTATAATAATTGGCGCTTTGCTTTTTTTTCTTGGGGCTGAATCGCCGTTCATATCGGGATTACCTGTAATTGCTGCCATAAAAATCACTCCTATTCAATAACTTACTCGTTTACAGCGTAACGATAACTGACAATTCCGTCAACAACCGCTTGCTCTGCACGTTGTTCATCTTTTAGATACTCTTCGTAACTATGCTCTTTTACCGTTTCTAGCGATTTTTTCTCTTTCATTGTTTCCACCAGTTCCAACCGTTTTTTTTCGGCGAACTCTTCGGCGGCTTTTATCCGCAAATCTTGCTCGACTATCCACGTTTGCAAAACTTGAATGCGATTGTTATAACGGCGGATTTCTGGCGGTGCGATTATGCGGCGTACCGAGTTTTTAAGTTCGGTAACGTTTTCCTGTAATTCTTGCTCTAACAGCCGTTTGCGTTGCTTTTCCTCTTCTAAATGGCGGAGCGCAACGCCGTATTCATTTTTCTTCAAGTTCTCCATTTGCTCTTTAACGCCGAGATAGCTTTGTAGCCTAAAAACAAATTTCGCCATATTTTTACCTCAAAATTCGCTTGTTATTTTTTAGTCCATTTCCATGTTATTTATAATGTTGTCCATGGTTGCGAGTGAATCCTCAAACGAGATTTTTTCGTCAACCGTTTGTGTGAGAAAATCGTTTATCGCATCGTGTTTTAAGATTGCTAAATCAATTTCGTTGTTACTGCCTTTTACGTAAGCACCAATGTTGATTAAGTCCTCCGAGTTTGCGTAAACTGCCATTGACTTTTTTATTTCGCCAGCGAGTTTTTTGTGGTCGCTAGTAACAATATCGGACATAACACGAGAAATGCTAGCAAGTACATCTATTGCGGGATAATGGTTGCGGTTGGCAATTTTGCGAGCAAGCACAATATGCCCGTCCAAAATGCCGCGCGCTGTGTCGGTTACAGGTTCGGTTAAATCGTCGCCGTCAACTAGCACGGTGTACAAGCCTGTAATGCTACCCTTGTCAGAATTGCCCGCACGTTCCAATAATTTTGGCATTACGGCAAAAACCGACGGCGTATATCCCCGAGATACGGGCGGTTCGCCAGCGGCAAGCCCAACTTCTCGTTGAGCCATCGCAAAACGAGTAAGCGAGTCCATTAGCAACATAACATCTTTCCCTTGGTCGCGGAAATACTCGGCAATGCTAGTGGCAACTTCTGCGGCTTTTAACCGCACCAAAGCTGGCTTGTCAGAGGTCGCAATTACAATGATTGAGCGTTTTAATCCCTCTTCGCCTAAATCTTTTTCGATAAATTCGCGTACTTCTCTGCCACGTTCGCCTATTAGAGCAATCACGTTGATGTCCGCTTTTGTGTTGCGAGCAATCATTCCCATTAGGGTACTTTTTCCCACGCCGCTACCTGCAAAAATGCCGATACGTTGCCCTTTTCCGACAGTCAGCAAACCGTCCAAAGCCTTAACGCCTAGCGAAAGTGGCTCTTTTATGCGGTTGCGTTGTAGCGGATTAGGCGGTGCATTAGATGTAAAAAACTCGTTGCCCGAAACCAAGTCGCCCTTGCCGTCCATGGGATTTCCCAAGCCGTCAAGCACTCTTCCCAAAAGTTCCTCGGAAACCTTGATAGTAATGGGCTTGTTGAGTGCCTCGACAACACTGCCAGGACCAATTCCGCCCATATTGCCAAGCGGCATAAGCAAAATATTATTGTTCTTAAAGCCGACAACTTCGGCAAGCAGTTCATCGCCGCCGCGACCAGGTTTTATGCGGCAAGTTTGACCAATATTTACATCGGGTCCAATGGATTCAATGGTAAGCCCAACAACTTGCGAAACTCGTCCTAACCGTTTTATGTAATTTTTGTCCAAAACGGTACGATATTTAGCAATATTTACAGTATTTGCAATCATTAGCGGTTCTCCAATAAATAAATTAAATTTTCGCGCAATTCGTTAAATTGTGGCGTAAGGCTAACGTCGATTCCGCCAAACGGCGTTTCGATTATGCAATCGTTCGCCGATAACGAGAAATCTTTTACAATTTCGACTTCCGATGTGCCGCCAGCCATTGATTTTATCGCATTTATGCTTGATATAACTTCGGGATAATCCTTTTCGGAAACCCTAACTGTAACGTTGCCCGATATTGTTGTTCCAGCAAAACCGCTACGAATCAACGCAACGATAATATTTGGGTTAATGTCAACAATGTTTCCTAGCAATTTTTCGAGTACATCGATAATCAAGTTTACTGCATCTGGTTCAAGGGCTTGACGCATTTCGGCTTGTTCGGCGATTGCGGCATCGAGCGTAGCTTGGGCTTGGGCTTTAATTTCGTTGCCCTCTTGCGTGGCTAGTTCAATGCCCTCTTTGTAGGCGGCGGCTGTGCTTTCGTGCTTTATTTTCGCAGCTTCAGCACGAGCCTCTGCTAATATGGAAACCTGCAACGCTTCCGCCTCCAATTTGGCATTTTCGATAACTTCTTTTGCTTGCTGATTTGCCTCTTGCACAATGCTTTCCGATTCCTTGTAGGCATTTTGGAGCATTTCGGCGATAAGTTCCTCGGGATTTTGCTCCTCTGGCTCGGCTAACTCGTCGTCAAAATTTGACAACGCCGATAAATCGTCAGCAAGCGACATTGGTTGAAAATCCGATTTAATTTGTACAACGTTGTGGTGATCGATAAATATATTTCCAGCCTTTAGAACACTAGGCAATTATGTCATCTCCTCCGCCTCTTGCAACGATAATTTCGCCAGAATCTTGGAATCTACGTACTATATTAACAATTTTTTGTTGCGATTCTTCAACATCGGAACGGCGCAATGGTCCCATGTAGTCCATTTCTTCTTTTGTCATGGCGGCAAGCCGTTTTGACATATTGGCAAAAATATGGTTTTGCAAGTCTTCCGAACAGCCCTTGAGGGCAATACTAAGTTCTTTGGATTCAACTTCGCGCAAAACAAGCTGCACATCACGGTTGCTAAGTGCAAGAATGTCTTCAAATACGAACATTTTACGGCGAATTTCTTCTGACAATTCAACATCGTCAACATCCAAAGTTTCCATAATATGACGTTCGGTTGTGCGGTCGACAGCGTTCAAAATTTCAACAACCGAATCAACGCCGCCAACGCTTGTGTAATCTTCGTTCATAAGCAAAGAAAGTTTCTTTTCCAAGGCTCGTTCAACCTCCTTGATAACGTCGGGAGATGTGCGATCCATAATGGCAATACGGCGCGCAACGTCGGCTTGTTTTTCTTGTGCAAGCGATGACAAAACTTCGCCAGCCTGTTGTGGTCGCAAATAAGATAAAATCAACGCAATGGTTTGCGGATGCTCATTTTGGATAAAGTTAATAATTTGGCTGGCATCAGTTTTGCGAATAAAGTCAAAAGGTCGCACTTGCAAAGACACCGTTAATTTGCTAATAACTTCGAAAGCACGCGACTCGCCCAAAGCACGCTCTAAAACGTTGCGTGCGTAGGCAATACCGCCCTCGGTTATGTATTTTTGTGCCAAACAGATATTATAAAATTCTTCAATAACTTCATCTTTAAGCTCTGGTCTTATTGTGGAAGTGTTAGCAATTTCCAAAGTAAGAGCCTCAATTTCTTCTTCTTTTAGATGTTTGAAAATTTTGGCGGATTTTTCGGGCCCTAATGCGATTAGCAAAATGGCGGCTTTTTCCCTGCCAGTTAAATCTTCGCTAAGTTTGGGTGCAACTGATATTTCGGGTGCTTCTGGTGGTGCTTCAATTTCAGCGGTTGCCATTATCTTTCCTCCCTTGCTTAAAATTCTGCTTCATTTAGCCAGTGGCGCAACAAGTTAGCCGCGGCTTCTGGTTTATCGTCAATAAATACTTCAAGTTTTTGTTTTGCTTCGTTATTTTCTTCGTACCCGATAGGAACAATCGGCTCTTCTTCGATTTCGTCATCCATTTGTGTGCTTGCAAGCAAACTTTCAACGGATAATTCGGGATCCATTTCTTCTTCAGCAGCCATTTCTTGGCGATTGCGGTTAATCATGCCCAAAGCAAGCAAGCCAATCAAAACAGCCAAAATAGCAAACATAACAATAGAGCCAATCGGTAAAGGTGCAGGCGGCGGCGTGTCAATAAACACAGGCACTTCCCAAACAGCAATAAATACGTTTTCAACGCCTGTTGCTCTTTGTAAAGTTTGCACATAGCTTAATAATTGGGGATCGTTATCTTCAAATAGCAACTGGTGATTTGTTGCGTTGCGGTGGGCTATCCATTCGGCATCAGATAATCCCATATCTTCTTGGCGATGTTCAACGTGGCGTATTAAATTAACGCCGATTGACGACTGATCGCGGATAAAGCTAGTGGGAACTTCCTGCACAACTTCGCGCAATTCGTTAAGGGCAAAAACTCGGTCGGCGGTCGCATTGGAGGCTGTCATATCGCCACCAGCACCGAACATATAGTTAGGAAAAGCGGCGGCGTTTGGTTGCACACCAGGTTCAAATGCAGTAGATTGACCTCTTGCACTAGCGTTTAATGTACTTTCGGTTAAAACAAGCCCTTCGCCCTCCAAATCATCGGGAGCGTTGAAAGTAACACGTTCGGCGGTTGTGCGCGTTTGCGGATACACTAAATTTGTCATAACTTCAACAGAAGAATAGATTGGTCGAAACAGAGTACGCACTTGATCGGCAATTAGCACACGTTCCCGTTGCATAAGTTCCAATAATTGCGAAAGCATAGCATCTTCGGGGCTTGTGAGATTATTATCCGAAAACAGCATATTATATTCGGTGTCCATAACGGTAATGTTTTCGAGAGCAAGCCCTAAAACGCTACCTTGCACAAAACGGGCGATTCCTTCGCCTTCGGTTGGGGTTAATCGGCGAGTTGTTCGCACAATAACTGCCGCCGATGCTGGCTCGGTATTTTGCAAGAAGAACCTGTTAGGATCGGGAATAATCAACTCGACGGTTGCCCAAACTACGCCACTTAAACTAGCGATGGCGTTTTCCAAATCGGCTTGTCTGGCACGTTGCAAGTTGGCACGAGTAATGGTTTCGGTTGCACCGATTCCACTAAAATCGAGTGCATCTTGGTAAGTAAACTCGCGATCCACCATAAGCCCTTGCGTTGCAATTAAAAGCCGGGCATCGTTTAGCCGCGACTGCTCAACTTCAAGAGAAGTGCCGTTTTGTGTTACTCGGTGGGTAATCTCGTTTTCTTCTAATAAATTAGAAAGTTGCATGGCCTCTATTTCAGTCAGATTGTTCATAGCTACACCGTAGACCGTGCGAGTAGTTAAAATAACGGTAATTACAAGAGCCACCACAATAATTGCTATAACTGCTAATATCATAATTCTTTGTTGCTTTGCAAGCCCCATCCATTTATCCTTGCCAGTTTGCAAAACATTTGTAATTCGATCTTGCATATAAAGATTCTCCTCGTTTGTTATTTTAGTTTATAAAGCGACTTTTCGTAAATTTACGCACAAGCCGTCTTCAGTTTGTAGCTTGTTTTTTTAGTTTTGCCTTGCCTTTGTACCTTTTGACCGAGTTAGATTTTTGCGTTAAATACCATGTTTCGGTTTTTGTTGCCGTTGAATATAAATATTCTTTGAACATTCGTTCTTGTTTGCTGTTGCGTTCCAAAGTATGACTTGCGGGCGGATAATATCCGCCCCTACGGTAGGCGAGTCCGCCCATACGGCAGGTAAATACGCACCTACATTTATATAAGATAGGCTATAATGCTAACGATGTTAAGTCAATCTCTATGCCGTAAGCTGTTTGCAAAGGTTTTTGCAAAGTTTGAACAGGAAGAGCCGTTTCTCCTATGGAGCAATGTACCGTGTTGCTATCTTGTTCTATTTGCCAAAATTCGGTAATTGCCGATGTTGCGTACAAGCCGCTTAAAACGTTGCGGTCTTTTGGTTCGTTGGCTTTTGACCAAACTTCCACAATTAAATCTGGACTACCTGCAATTTTGTATGTTTCGTCAGATACTTGTACTTTGTTGCGAAGAAAAAGCATATAATCGGGTTGAATATAACTGCAATGTTCCAACACAGATGTAGAAAGTGGCTCTTCGTTTACGTTGAACAGTTCAAACGGTGGCGATTTTTGAAAACAGCCGTAAGTTCCTCTGTAGGCTAAAGCGTTATTTTCTCGGAACACTTGTAACTCTTGCGATAGCAGTTGGTTAAAAAATTTAACAGACAACATTGTTGCTATTCTGTCTAAAATATAGCCATGTCGTGGATATACTGCCATTTCTTGGTACAGCATAAAATTATTCTCCGTTGCTATTGCCAAAAGAATAATTTGGCGTTTCGTTTATATTGCCAACCAGTTCTTCAAAAGTGAAAACACGGTTGTCATGGAAAGTATAGCTAGGTGCAAAAGTATAGCTAGGTGCAATGGAAACGTTTGGTTGTATACCTGGTTCAAAAGCATTAGCCGTTCCGCTTGGTCCAGCGTGTAGTGTACTTTCAAATAATACAAGCCCTTCTTGGGATTGGCTTATTGCGTTGCCAAAAGAATAACTTGGCGTTTCGTTTATATTGCCAACCAGTTCTTCAAAAGTGAAAACACGGTTGTCATGGAAAGTATAGCTAGGTGCAATGGAAACGTTTGGTTGTATACCTGAGTCAAATATAACTTGCGTTCCGCTTGGTCCAGCGTGTAGTGTACTTTCAAATAATACAAGCCCTTCTTGGGATTGGCTTGTTGCGTTGCCCAAAGAATAACTTGGAATAGAATGCCACACATTCGGCGAAACTTCTATAAAGGTTAATCTTGCATTTATTTGATTTTGCTCTAGCACTCGTTCAACTAAAAATGGAACAATGGCAGGTTCGGTAAAATCGTTATTGTGGAGCATTTCTACAAATCTATCACTTGATATAAATACAATATCTTCGGGTTCTTCTTGTACATCTTGTAAAACAACCGTTGGTTCGGTTGAGGTTTGGTTCAGTAAAATCACGTTAAATGCAAGCGAAAAAAGTAACATTGTAGTGATTAAAGCGATAGCTATATTTTTTTTATTTTGCATAGTAAGCACCTCTGTATAATTATTAAAATATTAAACTTGCATTCTCATTATTTCGCGATAAGCTTCGATGACGCGGTTGGTAACTTGAACGGTAAAACTTAATGAAGAAGATGCACGTTCTTGTGCCAAAATTACGTCGAGCATATCGTTTGTAGCACCAGTGGCAAAATTTACCTGTGCAATATCCGATTCAATTTGTCGCAGGTTGGTTTCGCCGAGAACTTCCATTGCGGCTTGCAAGGCTGAATCAAAAGCGGAGCGTCCTTCTTCGGAAACGTTTACGGTATCTCTTAATTGAGCGCCTAATTGGGTAGCAACTTGCGAAGCACCGCCACCGATAACAGTGGGCGTAAAACTTGGTATTGTTAAATCCATTATAATTCCTCCAATTTACTATTGACCAATTTCTAAAGTACGTTGCATTAAGCTACGAGATGTGTTTATTGCGGTTATGTTCGCCTCGTATGACCGACTAGCGGAAATCATGTTGACCATTTCTTCTACTATGTTTATATTGGGCATTTCAACGTAGCCCTCTGCATTTGCATCGGGATGAGCGGGATCGTAAACTAGCGGGCCAGGTCCCAAATCTTGGGTAATTTCGGAGACACGAACGCCCATTCCAAGCGGTCGGCTACGATTTGCCCCCGCATTTGCATCTACAGTATCCGCCAATAATGCACTAAACGGAGTTTCCTGTATTTCCTGGAAAATTACTGCTTTGCGCCTAAATGGACCGCCTTCGATAGTGCGAGTTGTGTTGACGTTTGCTATGTTCTCGGAAATAACGTCCATACGCAAGCGTTGGGCGGTTAATCCAGTTGCACTAATATTCATTGCATCAAAAAACGCCATAATATTTTCTCTTTTCTATATTTATTATTGTTGTTGCAATATTGTACGCATTCGTTGCGAGTTTGCGTTTAATGCAGATACGATTGTATCAAAACGCATTGAATTTTGGTAAAGGTTCACCATTTCAACCTCTATGTCAACGTTGTTGCCGTCAATGCGGTGGTTAAAACTGGGGTTTTGAAAATGCACTGTTGGCGTAACGCCCGATAAATCTACATTGCGGCTACGCGGATAATTTTCGACCGCGGCGGCTAAAGCGGATTCAAATTCTACACGACTAGCGGTAAAGCCTGGAACATCGGCGTTTGTAATGTTGTTAGATATAACCGAATGACGTGTTGCAACTCCAGTTAGGGCTGTTCTTAAAATACCGCCTTGTGCGTTTAATTCATTAAATAACGACATTCTGCACTTCCTTTCATAACGAGATTATTCTTAATCAATTATAAATGATAACACATATAAAAATTTTTGTCAAGATTTTTTGACAAATTTGTTAAAATTTTATTAAAATTATTTCGGTTGCATTTTTACAACTCCGTCAACCATAACGAAAACAACATTAAAATCGTCATCGAGAGCAATAATATCCGCCGATTTGCCAATATCCAACGAGCCGACTTTGTCAAAAATGCCCAATGCTTTTGCAGGAGTTGCGGTTGCCATTTCGGCTGTTTCTTCCAAAGGAATGTTGACAACTTTGTGCATATGTCGCAAGCAAGTTAGCATTGTTGTTGTGCTGCCAGCCAACGATCCGTCGGGTAAACGAGATGCTCCATCTTTTACTTGGACAGCAAGTTCGCCTAGTTTGTAGTCGCCGTCGGCAAGTCCGCCAGCCGCCATGCAGTCTGTAACTAGAGCAATTCCGCTACCGTGCTTTATATCCGCCAAAGTTTTACAGGCTTTGTGATGCACATGAATCAAATCACAAATAAGTTCGCCCACCAAATTTTTATTGGATAAAACTGCTCCGACAAGCCCAGGTTGCCTATGATGAAACGGGCTCATTGCATTAAAAGTGTGAATCGCCATATTTGCCCCTGCGTCAACGGCTTTATCGGCTTGCTCGATGGTTGCACCAGAATGTCCTATGCGAACTTGTACGCCCATTTCTACGAACGAACGAATAGCATCTAGTGCTTGCGGCTGTTCGGGAGCGACTGCAATACTTGCAACGCAACCATCGCCAACCGTTATAAATTCTTTTGCGGTTTGCAAATCCATATCTCGTACGTATTTTTCAACGTGAGCACCGCGAAAATTGTTGTTAATAAAAGGACCTTCCAAAAAAGCACCGATAATTTTTGCACCGTCAACGCCTTTATCCATTGCCGCACGGACGTTTTTTATTGCGTTTATTGTGTCTTCGGTGGAGGCTGTCAACGTTGTGGGACAAAAAGAAGTACAACCCTCATTTATTTTGTAGCGAGATATTGTATTTATGGCATCGTAAGTGGCATCCATAACATCGCAACCCATTGCGCCGTGAACATGAACATCAATCAAGCCAGGCAAAACATGAAACTTGGAAAGGTCGATTTTTTCGGCAGTTTCGGCAGTTTCGGCAGTTTCGGCATTTGATGTGGATTCCTCGGCAAATTTTCCTTCGTCAACAAAGTAAGTTTTATTTTGAAATTTTTCGCCGTTCGAGTAACTTTTGGTTGTCAAAATTTTGTACATTGAAATATCCTCCAAAATTGATTTATTATCACAACATAATTTTACAGCAAAAATTAAACTTGGTCAAGGAAAATTTGTAATAAATTTGTTATATTCAAAGTTCCGATTTTGTGCTATTATTATTTATGCAAATCAAATGTAGGGTTTTAGAGAGGAATTTTTTATGAAAGTTATTTTATTTTTGGTGTTATTTATATCGATTTCGCCGTTTTTGCAAGTGCAGGGACAAATGTTATTTGAACATACCGACCGCACTTATCTTTCTCGTGATGTTGTTTACGAGTTTAATCGTCAAGTTACAACCGCTGGCTTTTTAGATGTTCATGTGTTGCGAGTTCCGTTGAACGATCCGTTAATTTCTGTTGCACCTGTCGAGTCGCGTGCAGGAGTTGGCGTACGTGAAACCACGCAAGGAATGTTGGCAACCGCTGGCGCAATCGCTGGCGTTAATGCGGACTTTTTCGGAATGGCTGGTACACATACCGCCGCAATGGGTCCAGTTATTGCCAACGGAAATCTTGTTTCGATTACGCAACTTTACAATGTGCAAAGTAACGAATTTGCCACTTTTATTTTGGATAATAACGATATTCCTTTTCTTCATTATTTACGTCCGCAAATAATGTTGCTTATCGGCGGACTTCAACGTATGCCGATAAATTCAATTAACCGTGTTCCAAACTTAAATTATCCCGTAATTATCACTAATGCAGTTATGCACGATACTTCGCAATTAGTGGCACGGTTTCCCGAGATGTGGCAAGTGCTGATTGCTAGCGGCAGAGTTATTTCTGTAACATCTGGTCAACCTGTTGGAGTTCCTGCCGATGGCTTTGTCATTGTTATGAATGCTGAATCTGTTGCTACGTATATGCCTTTTACTTGGATTGGATTAGATGCGGAATACATGGTTTTTACAAACTTTGACAGGCAAATTAACGAAATACAAGCCGCTGTTGGTGGCGGCGGACTTATCCTGCGAAATGGGCAAGTTGTCCACGATTCGGGAACTGCTATTGCTGGCAGACATCCGCGAACCGCCCTCGGAATTACTCCTGATAGGCAAACTTTAATTTTAATGGTGGTTGACGGTCGCGGACGGTCAATCGGTGCAACGCACGAAGAAATGGCAACCCTTTTGTTACGCAACGGCGCAAGCGAGGCAATGCACTTCGATGGCGGCGGCTCTTCTACAATGGTTGCTCAACCTTTCGGAAGAAATACCGCATTGCAAGTTGTAAACACCGTTTCGGATCCCTCACAACGGGCGGTAATTAACGCTTTGGGGATTTTTGACCGTTCTTCTCCTGGAGCGATTGCCGAATTGATTTTATCCCCCGAAGAGACCAATATTCAACCTGGTCAACCTTTAACTTTGTCCGTTACTGGTCGTGATTTATATAGGCACAATATCCCAATAAATCAAGCGAATGTGCAGTTTTCTGCCGAAATTATTTTTTCGGACGGCACAAGACAACCTGCAACAGGCACTTGGTTTGGTGCAGGAAATATCTATATGCCAAATCAACCTGGTTCGCTTTACGTAACGGCAACTTATGGCGAGTTTTCTATAAGCCGAATGTTTTTTGTGCAAGCTATTGCAAACCCAACCAATGTCGAGGATGATTCTTTGCGTACCGAAATGACAAACGTTATTCCAGGGTTTTCGCACGATTTTGAGCTATTTGTGCCAGCAACTGGAAATTTTTCGTACTCTTCTCGTGCAGAAAGTACCGCGCTTGTTTTGCAAATGTCGGCGGCTGGCGGAGGAATTTTCGCAGCCGATCGCAATCAATGGGCTTTATTTTCCCAAACAATTACAGGTTTTGCACCAAATTCAGTGGTGATTCATATGGATACAAATCCGTTGCGAATGAATAGCGCCGAATTTAGCTTGTTTCATGCGGCATTGCGTTCTCATGCAGATTTGAACCGCACAATATTTGTAATATCCAACCGCGAACACGAGCCATCTTTCCAGTTTAGAGACGGAATCCGCTACATCGATTTAGGCGCAAACGAAGATGTTACCATGAATTTTAGAGTTATTGACAGGCAAATTTGGTATGATTTCTAAAACTGATAAAAGCGGCAAAAACGGCAAAAACGGAAAAATAGCCAATACTGTTGGTTTAATGATGATAATTACGCTAGTGGGCAAAATTATGGGAATTTTGCGCGATCGTATGCAGGGCGTATATTTTGGCACAGATACCATCGAAAGCATTGCGTTTACGCAAGCTAGCTTGTTGCCGCGCGTTTTTTTGGATATTATGTTTGCATCTGTTTTGTCGGCTAGTTTTATCCCAATCTTCAACAGATACTTGGAAACAAAGGATAAAGAGGCGGCTTTACGATTGGCTGCCTCTTTTGTCAAGATTATTTTTGTGATAACGGCTGTAATTTCTCTGTTAGCTGTGATTTTTGCCGAGCCAATTTATATGTTATTTTGGGTTGACCAAACCGCTGATTCATCGGTTTCTGCCGAAACAATTTCGCTTGGAATAATGTTGTTGCAGATTATGTTTCCCATTATGTTGATTTCTGGGCTTGCGTTTTCGTTTACTGGAATTTTGCAATCGATGGGACAATTTAACATTCCCGCCGCAATGAGCGTGGCATCCAACGGGGTTATTCTGCTGTATTATTGGTTTTTTATTGATTATTTCGGCGTTGTTGGGCTTGCTATTGCTTTTCTAGTTGGCTGGAGTATGCAGGTTTTTATACAAATTCCATTTTTGCTAAAACATGGATTTTTCGGCTATTTTGCGGCGAATAAAAAAGATTTGACAAATTTGTCAAATTTGTCAAGCACCGATTCTTCCAATAAATCCGCATTACAGGAAATTGGAAAGCTAACTTTGCCTGTAATGGTTGCATCGTGGCTTGCACCTGTTAATTTTTTGGTAAACAACCGAGCCGCAATAAATTTATACGGCGGCGGGCCCGCTGTTGTTGCGTTAAATTATGCGAACAATTTATACGCCGTTATTACTGGACTTTTTGTACTTTCGCTGGCGAACGTGATTTTTCCTGAACTTTCCAAACTTGCCGCCCACGACAACTGGCAAGAGTACACAGCTTTTTTGAAAAATAGCTTGAGATGGCTAATTTTCTTTTTGATTCCCATGTCGTTTGGGCTTATGGCAGTTGCTCGTCCGTTGGTAATTTTAGTTTACCAAGATGGGCTGTTTCAAGAGGAATCGGTTCGTATAACGGCAACAGCTTTGTTTTTCTTTTCGGTTGGCATTTTGGGATTTGGCTTGCAGGCAATTTTAAGCCGTGCGTGTTTCGCTATAAAAGACGGGAAAAGTCCCTTAATAATGGCAGTTTTGGCGATTATTATAAATTTTGTTTTAAGTTTTGCCCTTGTTCCAACTTTGGAAATTGGCGGGCCCGCGCTGGCATCGGCAGTTGCTGTTACGGTTGCGGCGGCTGGTTTGTTAATCCGATTGCAACGCCGTTTGTCGGATAAGTTGTTGGATACGCAAATTATTTTTAACGCTGTGAAAGTTCTCGTGCTATCGATTTTTATGTATTTTGCTGTAATTTTTGCAATCGAATTTTTTGAAAGCATTTTTGTTGACAACGCACTAAATCGTGTTATAATATTAACAGTTCCTGCTGTAATTGGACTTTTAATTTATATCGTTGGGGCGTTTATTTGCAAAGTGCCAGAATCAAAATTAGCAATGAGGTGGATTTTTGACAAATTTACTACTTAAATCTTTTGTAAAAAATTATAACGACACGGAAAATGAAACCGTCCGCGAAAAATATGGCGTATTTAGCAGTATAGTTGGAATAATCCTAAATATGGCTTTGTTTGTGTTAAAATTTATATTGGGAATTGTCATAAACAGCGTTGCTGTAACTGCCGATGCTTTTAACAATTTATCCGATTGTGCATCGTCTGTTTTAAGTTTTTTGGGATTTAAGATTGCTAATCGTCCCGCCGACAAAAAGCATCCTTTTGGTTACGGTCGCACCGACGAAATTATCAGCCTAATTATTGCCGCCTCCATTTTGCTGTTGGGCTACGAATTTATTAGAACATCTATATCGAATATTTTAATGCCCACGCAAATCACATATAGCTTGTTTTTAATTGCACTTTTGGCGGTCGGATCCCTTGTAAAAGTTTGGATGTTTGTGTTTAACCGAAAATTAGGAAAAGCCATAGATTCCGCAACTTTGCGAGCAATTTCCATTGACTCGCTAAACGATGCAATAATAACTGGCGTTACATTTATATCGATAGCATTTACCGCTTTTACTGGGATTGTTATTGACGGATTTATCGGCGTTTTTGTGGCTTTAATGCTGTTGCGTTCGGGATTTAACATTGCAAAAGATAACTTAAATTCTATTTTGGGAAGTCCTGTTGACAAGGATAAAGCCGAGCAAATAAAGGAAATTGTGTTAAGTTTTGGCGGAATTGTCGGCGTTCACGATTTGATAATTCACAGCTACGGGCATGGTAGACATTTTGCAACGATTCATGCCGAAATTGCCAACGATACATCTTTTTACGATGCTCACACATTGCGAGAATCCGCCGAAAAAGCCGTATTTGAACAGTTGAGCATTTATTTAACTGTCGGCTTGGATGTATCCGAAATCAACAACAAAGCACTAATTTTAATAAAGGAAAAAATTATTAAATTTTTGGCAAAAGCCTATCCAACCACAAATGCACACGATTTTAGAATTACAAATTGCGAAGAACAATGTGATTTTGCCTTCGAACTGGAAGTTCCGCACGATTTTACCGAAGACGAACAATCGCGGCTGGTAACTTCTTTAGAGGCAATAGTTGAGGCAACCGACGAAAATTATAACTGTATTGTAAATTTGGAATATGGTTATATTGAAAGAGAATAAAAAAGGATGAACAAAATGGGAAAATCCGACAATAAAATTTTCAAAATTCTTAAAAAAAGTTTCGGTTACGACACTTTTCGCCAAGGACAAGAGGACGTTATAACCGCTATTTTGCAAGCACAAGATGCTCTTGCAATAATGCCGACTGGCGCAGGAAAATCCCTGTGTTTTCAAGTGCCAGCCCTTATTTTGGACGGCGTTACCATTGTAATATCGCCACTAATTTCGCTAATGCAAGACCAAGTGCAAGCCTTGCGCCAAATGGGAATCGCCGCTGCGTACATAAATTCTACTTTAACTTCTGCCCAAACTCAAAAAGTTATTTCTAATGCAAACAAAGGAGAGTACAAAATTATTTATGTTGCTCCCGAACGCTTGGATGCTCCATCCTTTTTTGATTTTACTCGTTATGCCGATATTCCCATGGTTGCCATTGACGAAGCCCATTGCGTTTCTCAATGGGGACAAGATTTTCGTCCAAGTTATTTGAATATTGCCAATTTTATTAACTCGTTGCCGATTCGTCCTGTAGTTGCGGCATTTACAGCCACTGCAACCGATGTCGTAAAAGACGATATTATTAAACTTTTACAGCTAAAATCGCCGTTCTTGTGCAGTACGGGCTTTAATCGTGCAAATTTATACTTCGAAGTACGCCATTCTTCTGACAAATTTTCACAGTTGACAAAATATACGCAAACCAACAAAAGCGGCATAATTTATTGTGCCACAAGAAAAGAAGTTGATAACGTAACCGAAAAGCTGATAAAAAGCGGGATTAAAGCGGAGCGTTATCATGCAGGAATGGAAACGGACGACCGATTAAATTCCCAAAATAATTTTATACACGATAAATCTCCCATAATAGTGGCAACAAACGCCTTTGGAATGGGAATTGACAAAAGCAACGTTGCATTTGTGATACATTACAATATGCCAAAAAATATGGAAAGTTACTATCAAGAGGCGGGTCGTGCAGGGCGGGACGGCAGTCCTGCGGATTGCTTGTTGCTGTACAGCCCACAAGATACAATGATAAATCGATATTTGATAGAAAATAGCGAAAGTAATGACGAAAAAAAGGCAAAAGATTACAAATTATTGCGGAAAATGGAAGAATATTGCAATACAACGGATTGTTTGCGGCAATTTATCCTAGATTATTTTCAAGACAGCGAAAAATGCGAATGCAACAACTGCATAAATTGTCTCACAGAGCGTACAATGGTGGATTTTACGATAGATGCACAAAAAATTTTATCGTGTGCAAAACGCATGAATGGGCGATTTGGAATAACAATGTTAATCGACGTTTTGCGAGGAGCAAAAAGTCAGCGAATAACCAAAACGAAAATGGACAAATTGCCAACTTACGGCATTCTCAAAAAAGAAACCACCGAATTACGCGCGGATATAAATTATTTGTTGCAACTTAAATATTTGCAAATACTCGGCGATGAATATCCGTTGATTTCGGTTACCGCAAAAGCAAACGAAATTTTATTCAACAAGAAAAAGTTGCAGATTCCTGAACACGCTAATAAGAATGGCGAAAACGACGGAAAATCCAGCAAAAAAGCGAGCAAAACAAAACCACAATATTCCGTTGACGAAAATTTGCTAAACGATCTAAAAAAATTGCGATTACAAATAGCACAAATTCAGCAAGTTCCAGCGTTTACGGTTTTTTCGGATGTAACTTTGTACGATATGTGCCGCAAATTGCCAACCACCGATGCCGAATTTTTGGGCGTTTCTGGCGTGGGCGATGTAAAATTAAAGCGTTACGGCGAAAAATTTTTAGAGGTTTTGACAAGCTATAAAAATTCTGGAGTTGCAACGCAACCGTACGAGCAACTTACAAACAAGAAAGAAATAGCCAATTTATTTGCAAATTTCGAGTTTTCCGCCGAGCCTGTTTCGATAAGTGTATTTTTGCAAAGTGCAAATATTTTGCTTGTGCAAACGATTGGCAAAGGTACAACCGCCCTAAAATTGTCCCAATTATTGGAACAGGACGGATTTTTAGAAATGAAAGAAATGCCAACGTGGCGAGGGCGAGTTCCCACCAAAAAAGGGCAAAATATCGGAATAACTTCCGTTTTAGTGGAAAATGCCGACGGAAATTCGTATATGCAAAATTTGTACAGCAGCAACGCACAAGCGGTTTTGTTGAAATATTTGCAAGAGATGTCTTCACATTTATAAAACCTTGGGCGCCCGCCTGCCGGCGGGCAGGCTGCCCAAACCCGCAAGGACGCGCGCGCCCTTGACCCGCTTTTT
>JGI24700J35501_10930866_pt1 | contig 29893 bp, 29 predicted proteins | sample TergutTh196P1_FD_35501 | JGI IMG/M metagenome (IMG submission 35501)
CTACAGCAACCGTGGATGGGCATATGCCGCCCTGAAACGGTATGACGAGGCGATAAAAGACTTAAGCGAAGCAATCAGGCTGAACCCGAATGAGAGCCAACTCTACAACATCCGAGGGGGTGCATATTTATTTTTGAAACGGCATGAAGAAGCGATAAAAGACTTCAGCGAAGCCATCAGGCTGAACTCGAATGAGAGCGTTCTATACAGCCTATACAACCTCCGAGGGAACGCATATTGTGGTCTACGCCAGTATTCCAACGCTATCAATGATTACAGCCAAGCAATCAGGCTCAACCCTAACGATTCCGTTCTCTATCAAAACCGAGCAATTGCATATTGGCAGATGTATCGAAATAATGAAGCAATACGAGATTTGGAAATGGCTAGCAGATTGAATCCAAACAATCAAGAGGCAACAAGGCTATTAAGGGAATGGAGGAGGTATTGATAAAAAGAGAGGCAAATGACGTATTTACAAGCCGGGAAGACCATCCAGACGGAAAATAGCAAGGGTGAAATTCTAAAAAACCGATTTAACGTCTTCAAGGGCTTTGTCCTCGCGCTGCATTTCCCGCAGGCGTTCAACGCTAATGCCCTTGCCTTTCAGAATCCCCCTAAAAGATTTTTCCGGTTTAGCCGGCTCGCCGTCGCTTCCAAAGCCTGCGGGGATAGTTATAGAAACATGAACCTTTGCCCCCACCGGGGCAGAGCGTGGCAGTTCAAAGGATATGCGGTAATCCGGCGGTATTGTAATAGTTTGTTCAATAGTCATGCGCAAAATGTAGCATGAACAAGGTAAAATAACAAGCCGGCGGCATCGAAGTTTCGGATCGAAGTTTCGGGCAAAGGCTACTAAACAGCGGCTAAAAACAGGAGGCGCGCTAATGGCAGGGCCGTTAAATGCAAAAGTAATTTTGGAAAGATGTTCAAAACACAAAAAAAGTTTCGGCAACCGCATTGAACAGCGTGAAGGCGACTGGGTTAGCACATGGGCCTTCCCCATTGACGAGCAAAAGGGAAAACGGGAAGGCTTTGACGCAAATATTGTGATCGGCTCTCTTAAACCTGTGGATGGTTATCCGGGATGCCCATATTGCGGGTCAACAGGCACTTTTCTATGCGGTTGCCAAAAAGTTAGCTGTGATGGCGGAATCGCTAACCATCGCGGTTTTGCGGAAATAGTCTGCCCTTGGTGCGATCAACCATCCGGCAGATTGCAATATGTCGAAAGCATAGAAGTTTCGGGCAAAGGCTACTAATCAAAGGAGAAGTAAATGGCAGATTTACAAGCTGGGTATACAATCCAGACGGAAAACGGCAAAAAAGCTGTGGTAAAAGAAAAAATCGGCGAAGGCGGCCAGGGCACGGTGTACCGGGTCGATTACGGCGGGCAGGACAAGGCGTTAAAATGGTATTCCGGCAGAAAGCTAAAAGCCCCGGAAAAATTTTACGCAAACCTACATAACAACATCAAAAAGGGCACGCCCGCCCCGGCCTTCCTGTGGCCGCAAGATTTAACAAAACACGAGGGCACGGCTTTTGGTTACATCATGGATTTGCGCCCAAGCGACTACAAGGACTTTAGCCGCTTCCTTCGTGGGAAAGAAAGCTTTGCCAGCATTACGGCAATGACCAATGCGGCATTGCACATAACGGCGGCTTTCCGGGAACTTCACCTAAAAGGTTACAGCTACCAAGATTTGAACGACGGCAACTTTTTCATTAACCCAAAAACAGGCGGCGTGCTTATTTGCGACAATGACAATGTTTCACCCCACGGCGAAAACTCCGGCATTGCGGGAAAAGCCCGCTACATGGCCCCGGAAATCGTGGCAAAGGGAGCCAAGCCCAGCGTCGAAACAGACCTTTTTTCACTTACGGTCGTATTGTTTTTGCTATGGACAAACAACCACCCGCTGGAAGGAAAGGCCGCCACCCCTGTTTGCATGGACGCAAAACACGAAAAGAAAATCTACGGCGAGGCCCCCCTGTTTATTTTCGATCCGGGCGATAAATCAAACGTTCCCGTGCAGGGGCTGCACACGGGGGCGATAAAACGCTGGCCTTTACTGCCGGCTTACCTACAGGAAAAGTTTGTACAGGCATTCAGCCAAGATGTTCTTAAAAAACCGGAAAACCGAATAATCGAGCGGGATTGGCTGCGCCTGTTTATACGCATGAGATCAGAAGTTTACAAGTGTTCCTGCGGCACGGTGTATTTTGCCGACCCGGTAGCTCAAAACGCCTGCCCATCCTGCCGTACAAAAAATACATTTTCGTACATTAAAACCCACAGGTACAACCTGCCGCTTCACCAGCGGACAAAGCTTTACGCCTGCCACAGCGAAAAAGATTCCGATGACTACGAAACCTTGACAGGCGAGGTTTCGGCAAAGGACGGAAACTTTGAACTGAAAAACCTGTCGGGGAAAAGCTGGACACAGGCGGCGGAGGGCATTGCGCCTAACGGAAGCGTCGTTCTTAAAAAAGGCATGGAAATTAGTTTCGGCGAAGGAAAGGCCGAAATCATTTAATATAGAAGGAGAAAAAGTATGTCGTTACTAGACAATGTGGAAATCCCAAGAAGGACTATGGTGCTGTTTTTTGTCGTAGACACATCCGGCAGCATGGGCGGCGAAAAAATCGGGGCGGTGAATGCCGCCATACAAGAAGTTGTCCCTGACATTCGCGAAGTGTCAGATGAAAATGCCGACGCGCAAATAAAAATCGCGGCTTTGGAGTTTTCCTCCGGCGCAACTTGGAAAACGCCGGGCGGCCCCATTGAAGCCGAAAAATATCGCTGGGACAATTTGAATGCCGACGGCGTTACCGATCTTGGCGCGGCCTGCAAAGCCTTGAACGAAAAACTTTCCACCAAGGGTTTTATGCAGGAAGCCACCGGTTCCTTTGCCCCCGCGATAATCCTGCTTTCAGACGGCGGGCCTACGGACAACTGGGAAAAAGAATTGTCGGCGTTAAAGCAAAACAACTGGTTCAAGGCCGGCATAAAGGTCGCTATCGCCATTGGCAATGACGCTAACAAAGACGTGTTAAAGGAGTTTACCGGCAGCATAGAATCGGTTTTGGAAGTCCACAACAAGGCGATGTTAAAAAAGATGATACGCTTTGTCAGCGTTAGCGCATCGCGCATTGCCAGCAAGAGTTCCAATGTCGGCGGCGGTGCTGCGGATATGGGCGACGAGCAAAAACAGCAAGACTTTAACGAGGCCGCGCAGGAATTCAAAGTCGATGCTGCCGCCGCGCCGGACAACGATCAACAAGAATGGTAGCAAAATGAACATATACCAATCTTTCGCGCACAGCGTTACGGGCATAAGCCACACAAAGCAGGGCAAGGCCTGCCAGGATGCCATTTTCAAACATTACTCTGAAAACCTTGCCATTGCCGTTGTCGCCGACGGGCACGGCGATGACAATTGTTTTCGCAGCGACCGGGGCGCAAAGTTTGCGGCAGAGTGCGCCGCCAGGGGCCTAAAAAGTTTTGCCGCATACATAAACGACTCGCAAGAAAACCCGCAGGCGGCCTTGCGCGAAAGGCTTATCGAGCAGGGCATAATCCCGGCATGGTACGGCCTTGTCGCCCAAGACTTTGCAAAGTTTCCCCTAACGGCTCAGGATATTCAAAACACAGGCGAAAAATACCGCAGGCAGTATATGGCAGGCGAAAACCTGCACCACGCTTACGGAACTACGCTTATCGCCGCCGCCATTACAAAAGATTTCTGGTTTGCCATTCACATTGGCGACGGCCGCCTGTCCGCGCTTTACCCGGACGGCAGTTTTGACCAGCCCGTGCCTTGGGACGAAAAGTGTTTTCTAAATGTTACAACTTCTATCTGCGATCCCGATGCCGCCGAACGCGCCCGCTGTTACTTTTCCTTTCACCGGGAAAAACCGCCGCCTGCCGCCGTGTTTCTTTGCACGGACGGCATCGACGACAACTACCCCGTGGAAGGCAACGAAAAACATCTTTACAAGCTCTACCGCGCTGTCGCCCTTACCTTTGCCGAGGACGGTTTTGAAAAAACCTGCGATCAGTTGGAAAAACTTGCAGGCCGTTTCGCCAACGAAGGCAAGGGCGACGACACCAGCATAGCCGGCTTTGTCGATATGCAGGCGGTAAAAAAAGCCGCCGAAATTTGGCAGAAAGAAGTTGCCGCAGAGGAACAAGCCGCACAAGCTGCAACACAGGTGGCCGCGCCAGCAGCGGCGGGGGCAGAGACGCAGGCTGCGGCACAGGCCGCGGCACAGGCCGAGGCACAGGCCGCCATTGAAGCCTACGGAAAAACGGCCAAACCCGAAGCCGCCCCGCCGGAAAAGCCCGCGCCGGACAAGCCCGAGGAGCAGGCCGGCGGGAGCAAGCCGGGTTTGATTGCAAAGGTTTTTGGGGGGATTTTGGCATTGTTCAAATCTGGAAAATAGCCCCCGGCATTTTGAAAAGCCGGAGGTTTTAGAGCGGCCGCGCTGTTAGCGACTTTGCGAGCTATTGTCCAGCGCGGCCGCATTGCTTTTTTTGAAAAAAAACTCCCCCCGTCCCCCGTGGTGAAAATTCTTCTTCAGTTTGGCAAACAGAAACCCGCACCGGGGTAAAGCCCGCAAGTCTTACCCCGGTGCGGGCGCGCCATGTTACAGACGCTTGGCGTTTTTCTTCATGTCAAAGTAGACCGCAAGAATTATGATAATACCCTGCACAAGAAGCTGGAAATGCGGGTTTATAGCCATGAAACTCATGCCAAAGCGGATAAGCCCCATTGTGAAAAGCCCGACAATCATACCGCCGACAGTGCCCACGCCGCCGGAATGCGAAATACCCCCCACGGTAACAGCCGCAATAGCGTCAAGCTCCATACCACTAGCAGTCAAAGCATTGGCAAGAGCAAGACGGCTGGAAATAAGCACGCCGGCAATACCGTAAAGAATACCCGCGTACAAATACACACAAACAAGATTTTTTTCGACGTTAATACCCGAAACACGCGCCGCGTTGACATTCCCGCCAATCGCGTAAAAATTGCTGCCCTGCCGCGTGTGCCGCATAAGAATCCATACAGCGCCGGTAATCACAATCATGTAAATACCCAAAATCGGGAAACGAATGTTTTCACCTAACGTCGTCTGAGCGATAGCCCTGTAAGGAGCCGTAAGAGAACTAACAATAGCCGCCCTTGTGTAGATAAGCTGAAGCCCACGCGCAATAACCATCGTGCCCAACGTGGCGATAAAAGCCGGCAGCTTGCCGTATGCAACCAACACCCCGTTAAAAAGCCCGCAAAGAGCGCCCACGGTAATGCCCGCAAGAACGGGAACAAACAAGGGAAAACTAATCCCCGGAAAAATGGCCGTGGCAAGGCCGGGGTCTTGGGCGAAAGAAGCGGCAACAGAGGCCGAAAGGCTGACCACCGCGCCCACGGAAAGATCGATCCCCCGCGTTATGATGATCATGCCGACACCCAACGCGGCAAATGCGCGCGAAGACTCGGCAATAAGAAGGGACCTAATAGAATCCCACGAGAGAACGCGCCCCTGGGTTAAAACACCCAAGACAAAAATCAAAACCACAAAAGTAACAAGACTTGAGTGCCGGCTTAAAAGTTCCTTCCCTTTGGCAAGGTTCGTGTTCATAAATCCCCCTTTACATTTTGCTGGAAAATTGTGTCGCATAACGCATAATCGCTTCCTGATTAAGATGCGCTTTTTCTAAAGTTCCCGTAAGAATGCCTTCGCATAACACAAGCACCCGGTGGCTCATACCCATAAGTTCGGGCATTTCACTTGAAACCATAATAATCGACTTGCCCTGTTTTGCAAGCTCCGCCATGATAAGATAAATCTCGTACTTCGCCCCCACATCAATCCCCCTGGTCGGCTCGTCCATGATAAGAATGTCAGGCATAGTCATAAGCCACCGGCTTATAATCACTTTTTGCTGGTTGCCGCCGGAAAGATTTTGAATAAAAGTTTCCATGGAAGCTGTTTTGGTTTTCAACTGCTGGTTCTGCTCCCTAGCCGCCTTCAGCATAGCCCGGTGGTTAAGAAGCCCGATTTTGTTCGTGTACTTTCCCATAGAAGGAATGGTCGTGTTTACCGTGATGTTAAGAAGCGGGAAGATACCCGTGTTGCGCCTGTCCTCGGTAACAAGCCCAAGGCCGGCTTCGATTGCATCGCGCGGCCGGATTTTTTTCATAGGCTTGCCCTTTATTACGACTTCCCCGGATGCGATACCGCGCAGGCCGAAAATCGCTTCGACAAGTTCCGTGCGCTGCGACCCGACAAGGCCGCCAATGCCTAAGATTTCGCCCTTGCGAAGCTCGAAAGAAACATTTTTGAACGATTTCGGGTTTGACGCTGTCAAGTTTTTTACCTCAAGACAAACATCGCCGGCCACCGATTCCACAGGCGGAAAACGCTGGGTAAGGTCGCGGCCGACCATAAGCGAAATAACCTTGTCGTCCGTCATGTCCTTTATCGGATAAGTTCCGATAAACTTTCCGTCCCGCAGAACGGTAATGTCATCGGCGATTTTGAAAAGCTCTTCCATTTTGTGCGTTATGTAAATAATCGCCACACCCTTCGATTTAAGCTCGCCGATTATGTTAAAAAGATGCGACACCTCGTTTTCCGTAAGCGAGGAAGTCGGCTCGTCCATCACCACGACGCTGGCGTTACACGAAACCGCACGCGCAATTTCGCAGCCCTGCTGCTGGCTTATCGACAGGCTGGATATTCGCACATTGGGATCAAAATGATAGTTAAGCTCTTGCAAAAGTTTTTTTGTGTCCCGCCTCATTTTTTCGTGATCGATCAGGCGGAACTTGTTTCTGGGTTCCCGGCCCAGCCAAAGATTTTGCGCGACCGTGCGCTCGGGAACATTGGAAAGCTCTTGGTGAATCATCGACACGCCGGCGGCCATAGCGTCCGCCGCGCTATTAAAACGCCTTTCCTTGCCGTCAAAAAAAATCTGCCCCGCGTCCATTTTGTACATACCAAAAAGACACTTCATAAGGGTAGACTTCCCCGCGCCGTTTTCCCCCATTAAAGCGTGGACGCTGCCCTTCCTTACCGAGAAGGAAATATCGTCAAGCGCCAATACGCCGGGGAACTTTTTCGTAACGCCGCGCATTTCAAGAACATTGTCTGCCATTACCTCCTCCTTATTAAGACGCGCAGCCTTGGGAAGCCCCCCTCCCCCCAAGACTGCACGCCGCCAAACATTAGAAGTTCAAGAAAATGGGCGAAGCCCTGTCAACAGGAGCGAAGGGAACCAAGTAAATCTGGCTAAGGATAGCCGGATCGTTGGCAGGCTCTTCGTCAATAGCCGCAGTCGCCGGGGTTATGCCGCCAGCGGCGTTGCCGGGGCTGAAAGCGCCGGTGGCCATCTGGTACATAAGATCAAAAGCCGTCGTGGACTGGCCAATCGCATCTTGCAGAACGGTGGCGTAAAGCTCGTACCTGCCCATCGAGGCAAGCGCGTCCGCCGTAGCGTCAATCCCAAGAACCGGCACCGTAAGGAAGGTTCCGGAGGAATTATCGGCGGTAACAAGCCCGTTCATCATCATCGACTGGACTGCGCCCAGCGCCATGCCGTCATTTTGAGCGGCGACCACGTTGAACTGCCCGCTGAAAGCCGCAATCCAGGCGTTCATAAGCTCGTTGGCCTCATCCGGCGCCCAGTTCGCAGTGCCTTCGGCGACAATGTTCAAGGTAAAACCGCGGGCGGCAAGACCTGCCAAAAGACCGGCGCGCCTGTGCACCTGCGCCGGATGCCCAATCTGCCCGTTGATCAAGAGCATATTCACAACCTGGCCCGGCGCCCGCTCGGGATGCCTTTCAAAGAAGTTGGCAATCAAGTCGGCCTGAATCTGCCCGCCTACAAATTCCGGGGAAGAAGCGAAGAAGAAGTGGGGGCCAATCCTAAGCGAGGATGTCGTGGGCGCGGTGTTGGAAAAAGCAGCCGCCCCGCCGCGCATCTGGATTTCCTGATTCATCGCATCGGCAAGCGCGGGAACGGTCGGGATGATTACAAAGTACCTGTAGCCTTGGTTAAGAAGCATGATAAGCTGGTCCATCTGGGTTCCGCTGTCGCCCAAAGCGTCCTGCAAGTTGACTGCAACCCCGCGAGCGCCGGCCAAGGCCTGGACGTTTGTCGCGTAGTCCATAAGGAACTGCTCATTCGTGTTTCTCATCAAAAGCCCGATACGCAGTTGATCGTCTGCCCTTCGCCCGCCGGCAAAGGCGGCGGATGTTACCGCCATCAATACAACTAAAAGCAATGCAATTTTTTTCATCTTTATCTCCTACACAAAACATATTGCAAGGGCCGGCTCAAACGAGCCGTGCCCCCAAGATACGGTTTGACAAACCGTAAATCTCACTAACTGGAGCAATTATAAAATCCCATCGAGGATTTTATAATTGCTTCTTACCCGTATTTTGCACAATGAAATGAGCAAATACAGAGTGAAATGCTGATTAGCTTCGAGTTAATCAGCATTTCACTTTTTCCCCTGCCCTACTTGTACATTGGCCCCAGCGCCGCGCAAGCCCGGTAGTCCGCGCCTTCCTTGTCCATGCCGAAGGAATTCCAGTAACTCGGGCGGAAAACCTGATCCTCCGGCACATTGTGCATACAGACGGGGATTCTGAGAATCGAGCAGAGCGAGATCAAGTCCGCGCCGATATGGCCGTAGGAAATCGAGCCGTGGTTCGCGCCCCAATTGTTCATAACATCGTAGGCGCTTTTGAACGCGCCCGAGCCGGTAACACGCGGGGCGAACCAAGTGCAGGGCCAAGTGTAGTTCGTGCGCTTCCACAGAGCGTCGGACACATCTTCCGGCAGGTTCACCGTCCAGCCCTCGGCGATTTGAAGCACCGGGCCTACGCCCTTTACAAGATTCAGGCGCGACATGGTTACCGGCATCTCCGCCCTTGTAAGAAAGCGCGAGGAAAAACCGCCGCCACGGAAGTAGCCGAAGTCGGCCGCGTTCCAAGTGGTCGCCCCGATGCAGGCCTTCCAGTCAGCCTCGTTCATTTCCCAGAAGGGCTTGATCATGCCCTTGCCGTCCGCGCCCTTCATTTCCCCGGATGCGTCCACACAGGCCGCCCCCGAATTGATCAAATGGATGAAGCCGCCAGCTTCCTTTGCCGCGCCGGAAAGCTCGTAGCCGGCGGCGCGTTTGACAGCCTCCGGACTCCAGTAGGTGCGCACGTCGGCGAAAATCTGCGCCGTTCCGGTGAGCAGTTTCCCAAAGAGCATTCCCACGCCGTTCAGCGTGTCGTTTTCGGTGGCCAGAATGTACGGTTCGCGCGGCCCTTCCCAGTCGAAGGACGAACACATCAGCGATTCGGGAAAGTCGGCGTTGGGGTAAAAATCCGTCCACTGCCGCTGGCCTTGGAAGCCGCCGGCGATGGCGTTGTGGCCAAGGCGTTCTTCCTCGCAACCTTCCGGCAGGTTCGGGTTGCCGTCGAAAAGGTCTTTGATGATGCACATCATCTTCACGACAAACTCCCAGGCCTTGTCCTGCTCTTCGCGCCCGCGCTGCAGTTCGGGCGGGTTTGTGTCAAAGCCCTCTTTGCAGTACTGCTTCGTCCAAGCAAGAGCCTTCTGGAACTCCTTCTCGTCGTAAATCCCGTTTTCCATGCGCCGGATAACCTCGACTTCATCGACGCTTTCAACCCTCATCCCAAGGTATTCCTCGAAAAACTCCGGGTTGATGATCGAGCCTGCAATGCCCATGCAGATCGAGCCGATTTGCAGGTAGCTTTTGCCCCTCATCGTAGCCGCCGCCAGAGCCGCCCTGCCGAAGCGCAGGATTTTTTCCTGAACGTCCGCCGGTATCGAGGCATCGCCCGCATCCTGCACGTCCCGCCCGTAGATGCCGAAGGCCGGCAGGCCCTTTTGCGCGTGGGCGGCCAAGACCGAAGCCAAATAGACAGCGCCGGGACGCTCCGTGCCGTTAAAGCCCCACACGCCTTTTATGGTGTAGGGGTCCATGTCCATCGTCTCCGACCCGTAGCACCAGCAGGGGGTAAGAGTCAGGGTGATGTCCACGCCCTCGCGCCGGAACTTGTGGGCGCAGGCGGCGGCCTCCGGCACCCGGCCGATTGTTTTGTCGGCGATGACGACCTGCACGCTCTCCCCGTTTGAGTAGCGCAGGTTTTTCTCCAGAAGCTCCTTGGCGGCGCGCGCCATGTTCATTGTCTGCTCTTCCAGCGACTGGCGCACTTTTAGCGAGCCTTGTCTTGCATCGATGGTCGGGCGCAGGCCGATTTTTGGATACTCGCCCGCGAAACGCTTGTTTGCCATTACTTTCCTCCATTAATAGCCGTCCCGCAGGCGGCACGGCTTATGATTACCGGCAGGCGGATTACCTTTTCGGCATTTTTTCCGCCCCCGTTTTTTATACTCTCGGCACTCCCCTCTTTCTTCTCCCGGATTTTTTCGACAATCCGGCTGCCCGCTTTCTCCCCCATGCCCACGGCATCCTGGGAGGCCGTGTAACGGCAGGCCGGCAGAAAGGGCGAATACAGCGCCTTGTCAAAGCCGGCGATGACAAGGGGCGGGGCCTGCCCCCTCATCTCCAAAAGGCATCTTTCCATGCCCAAGTGAACCAGAATGTTCACCGCGACCGCCGCATCCGGCGGGTTTTTCTTTTTCAAAAGGCCCGCCAAAAGGCTATAGCCGTCTTCCACGTCCATGCCGCCCCTGCAAATCCAGCTTGCCGGCGGGCTTATCTGGGCTTGAAGCATCGCGTTCAAGTAGCCGTTAAGCCGCTCCTGCGCCGAAGATATGCCGCGCTGGCCGCCAACAAAGGCAATGCGCCTGTAGCCGTCCGCCAAAAGCGCCTGCGTCAGGCTGAACGCGCCTTCCTCGTTGTCCGAAACCACGGCCTCCAACCCGGTTCCCTCGGCGATGCGGTCTACCATGATCATGGGCATCCCCTGCTGGGAAATCTCCGCCAAGTGCCCGCCCTGCGCGCCCGCCGGGACAATCAGTATGCCGTCAACCATGCGCTCGGCCAGCATGGAGATGCGCCGCTTCTCCTCCTCCAGCGAGTTGCGCGATGACGAAAGCAGCATGGTGTAGCCGCTTTTGTGAATCTCGCGCTCAATGCCCTTGGCCACATCCAGAAAAAACTCGTTTGCCAGCTCCGGGAAAACCACGCCTATCGTCATGGTCGCCTGAAGTTTAAGGCTCCGCGCCGCATAATTTACCCGAAAGCCAAGCTCTTCGGCCGCCGTCATTACGCGCGCCCTTGTCGCCTCTCTTACTACCACGGGGTTTTCCGGGGCCAAAACCCTGGAAACTGTCGCTGTAGACACGCCTGCGGCAACCGCCACGTCTTTAATCGTCTTTCCCATAAGCCGCAAAATGTAATCGATTACATTTTTATCCTAACGGAATAACCCCCTTTTTCAGTATAATATTCCCGTATTTTGCAGTTTCGCCTGTCATTACCACGGCGTAGGCCTTTTTCGCCCGCTCGTAAAAGGCGAATCGTTCCACGCGCTCGACGGCCGGCGTGCCGGGCCAGCGTCTGTCAATGACCGCCCGGTACGACCTTTCCACGTTTTCGTCCAGCGCATCCCCGGCTGCCGGGGCCATCATGGCCACTGGCCGCTCGACATAGCTGTCCAAGTTGACCAGCGCGAGTATGCCGTCCAATAGCGCCGGGATTTTTATGCCGTCCGCCCGTATCACGTTTGCGTTCATGGATGCGCCCGGAAAAAAAGCGTCTGCCAGCACGATTTCGTCGCCGTGTCCCATTTTGAACAGGGCGTTAAGCAGGTCGGGGCTGATTACTGGGTTTATTCCGATTAGCATTGCGTTTTCCTCATATTAATTCATTATAGCTGCATTGCCCGCCCTTTGTCAACACTAATTTTCGCCTCTTTTGCGGGAAGATTTTCACATAAGGCAAGCTCCAAAAACTGAAGTCTTTAGAGGTTGCCTTAACACGGCTCAGGGGAAGAACGGGAAGAAAACCGGCAGCAACAGCAAAACGACGACACTGCCGACAGCGATGAAGGGCAGACCCGCTCTTACATAATCGACAAACTTGTAACCGCCGGCAGTAAGAACCATCGTGTTCGGCGGAGATCCAATCGGCGTGGCAAAAGCCATTGACGCTCCAAGCACGACCGACATTACCGCCGCCCTGGGATCGGCCCCCATTGCCATTGCAATCTGTATGGCCAAGGGCGCAAGAAGCGCGGCGGCGGCAGTGTTGGAAATAAAATTAGTCAAGACAACGGTAACAAAGTAGATTTGCAGCATCATTAAAAAGGGAGTAACGTTTTCGCCGAAAAGATTTATCGCGTTATGCGCGATCATAGACCCGGCACCGGAAACCTCAAGGGCGGTGGCCAAGGGAAGAACGCCGCCGAACAAAAATACCACGCGCAAATCTATCGCCTTGTAAGCCTGGCTTTCGGTCAGCACCCGGCTTGCGACAAGAAGTATCGCCCCTATGCACGCGCTTACATGGAGCGGTATGCCGATAGCGTTTTCCATAGCCATCGCCGCGATAGTGCCCAAAAGCACCGTAACGGCGAACACCTGCTTCCACTTTGGCGCGTCAACAGCCTTGTCATCGTCTTCTTTCGTCGCGTCAGCCGCGGCTTTTTGCGGGCCGCTGCCTTTGGGGAACAGTTTCGGCCCCAATAAAACAAAGTACAAAATGCCGACAACAAACAGCGGAATGCCTACGTATGCAAATTCAAAAAAGCCGAAGCGCATATCGACCAATTCCAAGGCCCCTTGGGCGATCATGTTTGGCGGCGTGCCGACAAGGGTTAGGTTGCCGCCCAAGGTGCTGGCAAAAGCCATCGGCATTAACAGCCTTGCGCGTGAAAAACCGGCGTGATCGGCAATGCCTATCGTAACGGGAATAAGAACCGCCGCCGTCCCGGTGTTGGACAAGACGCTGGACAAAAGCCCCGAAACCAGCATCGTGGATACAATCACCTGGCGTTCCGTCTTGGCAAACTTCGTTACCATGCTGCCGACTTTTTTTGCCATTCCCGTTTCAAAAAATGCGTGCCCGATGACGAACATGGCGACAAACAAAATCACCACGGAATTGACATAGCCGGCAAATGCCATTGCCGGGGTCAATACGCCGGTTAGCGTCAAGGCCACCGAAACGATTACCGCTGTAAGCGCCAGGGGGATTTTTTCCCACACAAACATAACCACTGCAAACCCCAGGATTATAAGGGTGATCGTCGAATGTTCCATCAAGCTCTCCTCTTCAATAATGTCTTCCTATAACATAGATCGATTTTCGCCTTCTGTCAACATTGAAGGCTTCTTAAAAGCCCCCTGTTTTTCCATTTGCTTGATAAGGGCAAGCATATCGCGGGGGAAGGGAGCCGTCAAGCTGCAGCCAAGAGCGTCTTCCGGCAGGGAAAGCTCCAAGGCGTGCAACCCCAGGCGGGACAACAGGGGCTTTTCCGCCAGCAAATCGCCGCGCCAGCCCCGCTTGAAAGATGAAAGCAGCACCGGCTCCACCCTTCCGTACAAGCTGTCGCAAACAACCGGAAAACCAAGCTCTGCGGCGTGAACCCTTATCTGGTGGGTTCTGCCTGTTTTTGGCCGGGCTTCAAGAACGCTGTAGTTCCCGGCGCTGCCCAGCAGGGTAAAGTGCGTAAGGGATTTTTTGCCGCGATACTTGTCAACAATTGTTTTGTGCTGTTTGTTCCCGTCCGGAACCAAGGCAAGACTGCAGGTGGTTTCCTCCCAGGCCGGCCGGCCGTGGACAACGGCAATGTAACGCTTGCCGACCTGCCTTTCCTCGAAGGCGCGGGAAAGCAGCTTGTGGCTTTGCTCGTCCTTGGCAAAAAGCACCAGCCCCGATGTATCCTTGTCTATGCGGTGGACGGTAAAAAGCCTTGCGCAACCCAAGTCGCGCAAAAGCAGCTTGTCCAGCCTTTCCGCCGGGATTCCCCCCGCCGCCCCTGCCGGCGCCGCCCCAGGCGCAACCTCCCAGCGTTGCCCCCCGACGGTTATTCCCGGAGCCTTGTTTACCGCGACAATTTTTTCCGATTCAAAAACCACTGTGTAAAAATGCTTTTTCAGTTGATCTCTTCCTTTAATTGCTCCCCTGCCGGCACTACGAGCTTGAAGGCTTTAACAGGTTGGACATATTTTTAATTTTGTTGTATTTTTCCAGACCCCTTTGCGGCTTAGTCTGCTTGATCAGCCTTATGGGCAGCTCTTTTAGCAAGACCTCGTTCACCCTGCAAAACAGCTCCTCGTCCTGCATGGATAGATCGGCAATTTCGATCAGGTTTTCCCACATATCCAGCTTTACGGTTTTGTAATACTCGACGTGCTCGCAGGCGATAACCAGCCTTGCGCTTTCGTTTTCAAGAACCACCGACCGCCTTTTTATGTCGGCGTTAAGAACCGGGTCTTTTTCGACCGCGATGCCAAGCCCCAGATTGTGCAAAAAAGCTGCGAATGATTCGCTTGCCTCGGAGCGGCTTTCTTTGTACAAGTCGTAAGGTTTGTCCGGCTTGTTAAAATACTGCTTGTAGAAGAAAAAAAAAGTCGCGTTGTCGTGCTCGGCATTCTTCATGCTCCGCAAAACATTGCCTTTTTTAATAATCGACAAGTCCGGGTCGTCGTAATAGGCTTCAACCTTGGTCGTCCCCTTCATTCTGTCCCTTGCAAGTTTAAAGTCGAACTTTTCAAGCATCTTTACGGCATTTTTAAGAAGATTTACATGGCTTATGTTGCCATATTCATTCACATAGTTAAGCTCGCGCTCCATATTTATACTTTTGTTTCTCATGATGGCATCAAATCATACTGTAAAACCGATAAAATGTCAACATACCGGAAAAGATGCCCAGTCCTCCGTGGTGAATTTTCCTCCTTGCTCTGTTAAATGTTGCTGCCCGGCGGCTTGACCCAAGCGAAAAAAAATGCTACGATTATACCCGTGGAAACAGGCGCAAACCCGATGGACGTATACGGGGAAAAATTAAACAACGACGCAAATATCGCTAAATTTAGCGGGGTGTTAAAGGCAATTCTGCAAGACGAATTGAAGGCGGGCAATGCGGTAGCCGACTCCACAATCGCAAATGACGGCACGGTTATTATAGCCCTGAAACATCAATTCAAAACGCCCGTGCGACATTTTGATAACATCGAATTTAACATTGTGGAGAAGAGCGACATTTGGCACTCGGAATACTACGACAAGGCCAAAAACCTGATGCTTGTTTGCTACAGCGAACAGCCATCACCGGCAAAAGGAGATAACAATGGAACTTTACGATCAAAAACTGATTGAAATGTTTGGCGGCATTGCCAAAGAAAAACAACTGTTTTTTTGCCATTACTGTTTGCAGAACGATTTGGACTGCAGGATAGAAGGCGAAGGCAAGGTATACTTTGGCAACGAAACGGATCACCCCATGCAAGTTTTGGGGGCCTATTCCAACGCGTCAAAAAACTGGAGCTGGGAGTGGGCAAAGGCCGAGTCTTCCCTGCCGGAGTATTTAAGCGAGCAGTCCAAGCAGATAAAAGCCTACGGGGAAAAACACGGTTTCGGCATTTTTACAACGGAACAGTTTCCGATAGAAAAGGACGACCTGCACTATATCGGGCTGGCCGCTCTGGGGATTTCCGATTCAAGCGGTTACTGCCTGGCCGATTACCCCGCCGGGACTATGTGCATAACGGTCAATGCAAGCGACATTAACAAAAAGTTCCCAAACGATCACGAGTCTATTTTTACGGTTTTCCCCGGACTGGTTTCGGAATACGAATTTAACCACAGGGAGGCCTTTGTCAACTATCTGCTGAAAAAGCATTACAAAGTGGACAAAAAAAAGAGCGAGGTGATCGGCACAAAGGGCAAACACAAAGTCAAGGCCCTTTTTGACGATTCCGACCGGCTGGCGGAACTGCAATAGCGCCGCAAACCGCGCGTAATGCGGCGGTGGCAATGAAACTAACAATACTTTCATTGCCGCGCCAGCCGCTCGCTTCGGTACTCTGCCAGTTCTTTTTTACAGTCAAAATCGGCGGGCAATGCTCCCTTATACTGCATAAAGCGTTGGAACGCCCCTTGTTTTTTGACATTCGCGACAGCCAACTCATCAGGCTTTTCTTCCTCTATTAAAACCGTAACCTTCTGCTTCTGCGGCAGCGAAACAGGCGTGTCCGGGATAAAACGCTCGTTTTCAAAGATGCCCGTTATAACCAACATCGTTTTTCTCCTTCTTATTGCTTTCCGTGCCAAAACGCCGGTATGCCTTGCCATTATAGCCTTTCGTAGCGGGGAAAATCAAGGGCGAATGGGCGGCTATACACGACAAACGCATCAAAGGTCAGCGGTTATGAATTTACCCCCCATTTAACTCACACAAAGGCACCAAGACACAAAGGCACAAAGTTAAGATAAGGGGAAAACGCCGCTTTATCATACTTTATGCCCTTTTTGTGCTATATTGAGGCAAGAAGAAGACTCAGGCGTATCATAGTTCCGCCCGAACCTTTGTACCTTTGCGCCTTTGTGCCTTTGTGTGATTAAAATGGGAGTAAATTCCGAAGCTCGAGCATTCATGCCTTTGTCGTAGCCGGCATCTTAACATTTTTGCCCCTTTGGGTTACTATGTTTATAGTATGAATTGGCAAAACACGCTATACGCCCTTCCGGGCATACTTATAGGGCTTACAATACACGAATGTTGCCATGCCTTTGCCGCGTGGAAACTGGGGGACAGCACCGCCAAGGATCAAGGCAGGATAACGCTGAACCCGCTCAAACACATCGATCCGATCGGTTTTTTGTTCATCGTGCTTGCCGGCTTCGGCTGGGCAAAGCCGGTGCAGTTTAACCCGGAGCGCCTGCGCTACCCGCGAAGGGACAAAGCCATAATCGCCGCCGCCGGGCCGCTTTCCAATCTGGTCTTGGGCATACTCTTTGTGCAGGCGTTAAGGTTCATGCTCGCCAGCCCCTGGTTCGATATGGCGGCTCACGAAAATTTGGTTTTAATTGTTTTTTTTGCCGCCGCCATAAACTTCGGCCTGTTTATCTTCAACCTAATCCCCATTCCGCCTTTGGACGGCAGCCACATTGTTTTTTCCGGGCTTAACATAAGCTGGGAAGTCCAAATGCGTTTTATGAAAATCGGTATGCCGCTTTTGTTTGTCATTCTGATTGCCCAAAGATTCACCGACCTTACGATCCTGCCCATAGGCAGGCTAGCGCACAATCTTTTGTTTTTCTTTCTGGGGGGCGGGTGAACTACAAACAAGCCGGCGTTGACATAGAAGAGGGCTACCGGGCGGTAAGCAAGTACAAGGAATTCTCCAAGCAAACGGCCGGCGGCGCGGGCGGCGCGAACAACGTGTTAGGCAGTATCGGCGGTTTTGCCGCGATGTATTCCATGAAGGATTTTATGTCTATGGAAGAGCCGGTGCTGGTAAGCGGCACGGACGGCGTGGGGACAAAGCTGGATGTCGCCTTTAAGATGAAGAAATACGACACGGTGGGCATTGACTGCGTGGCCATGTGCGTCAACGACGTGCTCTGCTGCGGCGCGCGCCCGCTGTTTTTTCTGGACTATCTTGCCTGCGGAAAACTTGACGCGGATGTCGCCGCCGAAATTGTCAAGGGCGTGGCTGTCGGCTGCCGAGAAAGCGGAGCCGCGCTGATTGGCGGCGAAACTGCCGAGATGCCGGGCTTTTACGATGAGGGAAAATACGACATTGCCGGTTTTTCCGTGGGCGTGGTTGACAGAAAAAAAATCGTGGACGGCTCGAAAATTAGCGCCGGCGATGCCATTGTCGGCATAGCCTCCAGCGGTGTGCATTCCAACGGCTTCAGCCTTGTGCGGCGGGTTCTGCCGGACTTGCACGAGGACTTTGGCGGCGCGCCTGTCGGCCTGGTTTTGCTGGAGCCGACGCGCCTGTATGTTAAGCCGGTTTTAAGCCTTATGGAAAAAATCGAAGTCCACGGGATGGCGCACATTACCGGCGGCGGTTTTTACGAGAATATTCCGCGCATTTTCCAGCGCGGCGGCGCGGGCGGCCAGCCGGGCGGCGGCCTCGCGGCGGAAATAACCGAGGGAAGCTGGACTGTCCCGCCAATTTTTGCGCGGGTGGCCGCCGGCTGTAAAAATGAAAAAACCTCCGGTGCGGAGGCGCAAAAAATCGGGGCAGAGCTGATTAAAACAGATGCGCAGTTAAGGCGGGATATGTTCGGCACTTTTAACATGGGAATCGGTTTTGTGCTTGTCCTTTCGCCGGAAAACGTCAAAACGGCGATCCAGCATTTGGACGGCATTGGCTTTCCCGCTTGGGAGATAGGCCGCATAAAGGCCGGCGACGGGGGGCTTATTTTTGTCTGAAGCCGCATCCCAAGTAAAAATCATGGTATTGGTTTCCGGCAGCGGCTCCAACCTTCAGGTTTTGCATAACGCGGAAGTCGCGGGGCAGCTTGGCGAGGGGAAAATATCGCTGGTCGTTTCGGATCGCCCCGATGTTTATGCTTTGCAACGTGCAAAGGCCTACGGGCTGGCCGCCTGCACGGAACAGCCCGACAAAAAACTGCCGGCGGGGGAAGCCCGCAGGGAGTTGTCCGGGCGCATCTTGCGCATAGCGAAAGACAACGGCATTGACATAATCGTGCTTGCCGGCTTTCTTTCCATTTTAACAGGGGAGCTTCTTGAGCAGTATTCCGGCAGGATAATCAACCTTCACCCAAGCCTTTTGCCAAAGTTCGGCGGGGAGGGAATGTACGGCGAGCGCGTGCACCGGGCAGTGCTGCAAGCCGGGGAAACAGAAAGCGGTTGCACTGTGCATTTTGTTGACGAAGGAACCGACACCGGCACCATTTTGCTGCAACGGAAGGTTCCCGTGCAAAAAGACGACACGCCGGCCTCCCTTGCAAAACGCGTCCAAGAGCAGGAACACATCGCCATTGTCCAAGCCGTAAAAACCCTCACCTGCAACCTTGCCACAAAAAACACGACAAATTCATGAAAGATCAGTGGCTGTGAAATTACTCCCAATTAAACTCACACAAAGGCACAAAGGCACAAAGGCACAAAGTACAGATTAGAAAGCCGCTGTTTAATCCCTACTTTACCTCCTTTTTGTACTCTGTTAAGGCAAGAATGAAGACGCAGAACTATCATAATCCCGCCTACCCTCTTAACCTTTGTGCCTTCGTGCCTTGGTGTGAGATACTTCCGAGGTTCGTGTCGTTCATGCGTTTGTCGTGTATGGCAAAGCCCTAAAAAGTGCAAGACAATTGCGAGAACCCAACGGCAAAAAGCACTTTTCATGACAAAGCAGTTTTTAGGGCAAAGCCCTAAAAAGTGCGAGACAAATGCGAGAACCCACCGGGTTCTCGCATTTGTCCCTATTCCAAAACTTTTAGAATGGACAGCTTGTTTACAACACCCAAAAGCATCCCGTTGTGGCTTACCACAGGAAGCGGATAAGGAGTTTCCAAGGCAAGGGGAATTATCTCCATAATTTTGGCATCCGAATATATCGTAACAGGCGGCTCAATCTCTCCGTTGTACACACCGTCTTCGCAGTCCCGCGCCGGAATTACACCGGTAAGCTTGGCCTCTTCATCCAAAATATAAATGTACAATACACCCGCCTCGCCTGCAGCCTTTGCCGCCTCCTGCAACTCTTCCCTGCCCCCGCCGTTAGTTGTAACCGCCGCCGGCTGCATGATAAGACCAACCTGCAAAATCGCCGCCTTGTTGGAATTGCCGATAAAGTTTTTGACATACTCCTCCGCCGGACTTGTCAAAAGATACTGCGGCGTTCCCACCTGAATCATTTTGCCGTCCCGCATAATGGCCACCCGGTCGCCCAGCTTGAAAGCCTCGTTTATATCGTGCGTTATAAAAATGATCGTCTTGCCTATTTTTTTCTGAATCGCGATCAACTCGTCCTGCAAACTGGAACGCACAAGCGGATCGAGCGCGGAAAAAGGCTCGTCCATTAAAAGCACATCCGGGTCGTTGCAAAGAGCGCGGGCAAGACCGACCCTCTGCTTCATGCCGCCGGAAAGCTCGCTTATCGCGCTTTTTTCCAAGCCTTTAAGCCCGACAAGCTCGATGTATTCCATCGCCTTTTCTTCGCGCTCGATTTTCGGAAGCCCGCGCACCTCCAGCCCGTAGGAAACATTTGCCAGAACCGACCGGTGAGTAAAAAGCCCGAAACTTTGAAACACCATCGATATTTTCGTGCGGCGCAAATCCCTAAGCTCTTTTTTTTCCATTTGGTTGATCGACTTGCCTTCAAACCGGACATGGCCGTCTGTCGGGGTAACAAGGCTGTTGAAACAGCGCACAAGAGTAGATTTTCCCGAACCAGAAAGCCCGATTATGACAAAAATCTCGCCCCGCGTTACCATAAAAGAAACGTCGGAAAGAGCGACCGTGCAGCCGGTTTTTTCGAATATTTCGTCCTTGCCAAAACCCTGTTCCATAAGCTCTTTTGCAAGAACACTCTGTTTTGGGCGGCCGAAAATCTTTGTAACGTGCTGCGCGTCAAGAATCGCGCCGCTTTGCAAACTTTCAAACATTTTTCTTTCCCGCGCCCGCATTCCGCTTTACGGCGTATTGGGTGAGCCTGTCCAAAATAATGGCGACAATAACGATGCTTACGCCCGGCAGCAAGGCGCGCCCCATCTCCACGCGGTTTGTGGCAAGCAGGATTTCCATGCCAAGCCCGTTTGCGCCGATCAACGCGCTGGTTACAACCATCGCAACCGCCATCATTATCGTCTGGTTAATCCCGGTCATGATTGTCGGCATGGCCTGGGGAATCTGCACCTTGACAAGCGTCTGGATGCGGGTGGAACCGAAAGCGTAGGCGGCCTCCAGCATTTCCTTGTCTACATAAACCAGCCCGTGGCTTGTAAGGCGAATAATCGGCACGATTGCATAAATCGTCGTGGCGATCAAGGCCGGGGTTATGCCCACGCTAAAGAGCATTACGGCGGGCACAAGATACACCCACGACGGCATGGTCTGCATGGTGTCAAGAACTGGGCGGATAATGCTGTTTACCCGGGCGTTCATGGCAAGAAGCACCCCCATTGGGAAGCCCAAGATGATGCAGAGCAAGACGCTCGTAATAACCAGACTGAGCGTCTGCAGCATTTGCGGCCAAAGGCCGGCAAAACCCACAAACGAAAGCAACGCGCCAAAGGCCAGCCCGGTGTACCATTTTCGGGAAAGCCACCAGCCCAGCGCGGCCACGGCAATGACGAGCACGATCCAAGGCACAGCTTGCAAAACGGAATGGATGCCGTTGATTGCGCCTATCACCGCGCTCCTTACGGCGCGAAGCTCTTCTTGGTTTGTCCGGGAAAACTCTCTTACGGCATCGTCTACTGTAGACCCCAAATTGATTTGCCAGCTTTGGGGAAAGTTCAAAATGTAATAATCGATAAAATTCATGTCAGCTCTTCTGTCCTTTATGCCTTCAGATTTGCGAAATAAAGCTTCTAAGCCTTTGCGCGTTTTCTGAAGGCAGCCATGCGTCAATAAGCGAATCATGGGTTAGTAAAAACCAGATAGCCGCTTGCTCATGCGTGGCTCTAGTCTCTTCCAGAAACGCCAAGGCTTCTGAAACAAGCGTGTTGCCGGTTGCAAAACGGCGTAAAAAGTCGGCTACCCCCGGCGCCCTTGCCGGAAAATAGCGGCTGCTTACAATCATAAGCGGCTGCTCCGGGAAGTTGGTTCTGCCTTCGACAAAGCCCGCCGGCTCAAAGGGGGCGCTTTCCAGCAGAACCAAGTCCAGCCGGCTGGAAATCCGAGAAGGCTCGTAGATGTAGCCCACCCAGCCCTGCCCCATGTTATAGGCGGCTTCAAGCGATTCGAAGATGGCAGTCTCGCTGCCCGGCTGCGCCAGATTAAAGTAAGCGTCCAGCCCGTTGTGTAAAAATTTCCTGTGCAAAATTGCATTGGCGTGCCAGCCGGAAACAGCCCCCACTACCCTGCCCCTGCCGGGGTCATCTGTGTCCGGGAACACATGGGGGTATCTGAGCAAGTCTTCGATTCTTGCCAAGGTCGGAGCCATTGGCGCGATTCCCCGCCAGGGGTCGCCCTGTATGACAAAACGCGGCACAAACAGCCCCTGGCGACTGCCTTCCAAAAGCGTGCCAAGGGGGATAATTGCCCCGGCGGCCACATCGGCGTGAAACCTTGGATTGTTTTCCGTCCAGGCCTCAACCTCGAAATCGACATTGCCGTTTACCATTGACTGCACATTGGCAAGTGCCGATGCCGTGGAATTCACCAAGCGGTAGCCGTCGAAAGCGTTTTCGATTACAAGCCGCGCCAAGGCTATGTGGAAAAGCTGGCTGTCCCTGCCGTTGTCCGCAACGACAAGGGTAACAGTGCCGTCATCCACAGTGCTGCACGAAATGCCTGTCCCGGCTGCTATCACGACGGCGATTAACAATAGAAAGGATTTTTTTTTGCGGGTTTTCATTTTCTACTCCTCTAGCCGCATGAAAAAAATTTACGGCTAGACTTTCTCAAAACCTCATTTGAAAAAGTATGTCTGGTTTTTGAACCGGCCTTACAGCCGATCCGCAAAGCCCTTCCAAAGCCCGGCCAAAAGCCAAACCTTGAAAAACACCTTATGTAGGGAAGAGCCGATTAACTTACCGCTAATCAGTTCTTCCCTACGCATTCGCCCCTTTCATTGGGCAAATGCTGGCAAGAGCGAAGGTAAAATCCCCGATGAGATTTAACCTTAGCCCCCTTCTATCCATTTTAGCACGATTTCCCAAACATGGGAACCTTTTTCGCCCGCCATTGCAAGCATTTTTGCACTTTTTTTTGGAAAAAAAAAGTGCAAAAACCGGCCGGCAAGCCCTGGCAGGCCTGCCGGCCGTTTTTTTACGGAAAATCAGCCCCTCATTTAGGCTTGACGATAACCTCGGCCAGCTTGGGATTCTTTTCCAGCTCGCTTTTCAAGCCTTCGGCGCGCCCCTTGTTCACATAATCCTTGCTTTGGAAGGTGTAAGTAAACTCGGTATGCACCTTGTAAGTCCCGGCCATAAGCGCGTAGGCATCCTCGGTCATTACAAGCTCCTCGTCGGTGGGGATTATGTAAATGGGGATTTTCGATTCCGGCTTGCTGATCAGCGTTTCCGCATTGCGCGTGCGGGCAATCTCGTTCTTCGCAGGGTCGTAAACAATGCCAATGTCCTGCAGCCCGTCCAGAATTTTCTTGCGGATAAACGCGGCAAACTCGCCGACCCCGGCGGTAAGCACCAGCGCGTCAACCCTTCCCAACGCCGCCTGATACGCGCCAATGTATTTTTTCACCCTGTAGGCTTCCATGTCCTGGGACAAAAGCGCCCGCTTGTCCCCCTTTTCCGTGGCCGCCGCCTGAATGTCGCGCCTGTCGGTAAGCCCGCCTGTGATGCCGGAAAGCCCTGACTTTTTGTTAAGGGCGCTTTCGACCTCTTCGGCGCTCATGCCCGTTTTGCGCATTATATAGAAGGGAAGCGCCGGGTCCATGTCGCCGGAGCGGGTTCCCATGACAAGGCCTTCCAAGGGGGTTATGCCCATCGAGGTATCAAAAGAACAGCCGTTTTTGACGGCGTTCACCGAGGAACCGTTCCCAAGGTGCGCGATGATAAGATTGGTTTCAAAGGGATTTTTCCCCAAAAGCGCCGCCGCCCGCTTGGCCGTGTAAAGAAAGCTCGTGCCGTGGAAGCCGTAGCGACGCACGGAGTATTTTTCGAACCATTCGTAAGGAACCGCATAAAGATAGGATTCCGGGGGCATGGTCTGGTGCCAAGCCGTGTCCATTATCGAGCAGTGCGGCACGTTTGGTAGCACCTTTTGCGCCGCCTGAATGCCCATAATGTTCGCCGGGTTGTGCAGGGGGCTCATGTCCTTCATTTCGTTAAAGGTCGCGATGGCCGCCTCGTCAACGATAAGGCTTTTTGTAAACCTGTCCCCGCCGTGTACAGTCCTGTGGCCGACGGCCTTGATGACCGACATATCGGGAATGCAGCCCTTTTCTTTGTCGGTAAGCGTCTTGATAATCAAGTCCACTGCCTCAAGATGGGACGGGCAGTCGTGTTTGAACTCGATCTGCTCTTTGCCTTTTACCTTGTGGGTGATGAAAGAGCCGCTCATTGTTACCTTTTCCACAACGCCGACGGCTAGGACATCCTTGTTGTCCCAGTCGTAAACCTGATACTTTGCCGATGAAGAACCGCAGTTCAATGTTAAAATTACCATAAATCCCCCTGTTCGTTGAATTGTTTTGCTTCTATTTTATACCATTTCGCCGCAATGGGCAAGCGGCCGGCGAGAAAGCCCCACGACAAACGCATGAATGTTCGAGCCTCTGAATTTACTCCCATTTTTATCACACAAAGGCACAAAGGCGCATCGAACCTCTGGTTCGCGGCACAAAGCACTGATTAGAAAGCCCTGCTTCATTCCTACTTCTCCTTCCGCTCTTATGTTCGATAATGATGCAAAAGGAAGACGCGGGCTTACCGTAGCTCAATCCTAACCTTTGTGCCGCGAACCTTTGGTTCGATGCGCCTCCGTGCCTTTGTGTGCGCATAGCCAGGCGCCGGCTACTTCGTCTTAAAGCGGGACACTTCGCCGGTCAGGTTGTCGGAGCTTTTTTCTATTTCGGCAATCAGGCCGGTAATGCGGGTGGACTGATCTTCGATCTGGCCGGTTACCTTGTCCAGATGCGAAATAAAATCGATAATTTCCCGCGTTACAGCATCCAGCGACTTGCTTTCTTTTATCATGCTGCCGGAGCAGACGCTCATCTCCTTCGTGCCGCTTTCCACCTTGTGCGTTATCTCGTTCAACTCGCTAATCGCATCCAGAACCTGCTTGCTCCCGTGCCCCTGCTCTTCCATCGCCCGCAGAATGTCTTCCTCTTGGCCGGCCACCGTCTTTACACCGCTGTCAATCGCCTCGAACCTGTCAAGAACCGTGTTTGCCGAGCCGGTAATCTTGTCTATCGACGTTTTGATCTTTTTCAAAACCGTGCCAATCGACCTTGACTGAACACCGGAAGACTCGGCAAGCTTGCGTATTTCCCCGGCCACCACGGCAAAACCCTTGCCGGCATCGCCGGCGTGGGCGGCCTGTATCGCCGCGTTCATCGAAAGCAAGTTCGTCTGCCCGGCAATGTTTTCCATGACGGCGTTTATCTCCAAAAGCCCCTCGGACTCTTTCGTAATTTCCCGAATGTCCGTGGCCACGTTTTGCAACCCCGCCCGCCCCGCGTCCGAGGCAAGGGTAAGCCCTTGGACATTGCCGGCGTTTTTAACCAGCGTGTCCGTTACCGAGCGAATGTTGGCAAGCATCTCCTCGATTGCCGACGAAGAACGGCTTACCACGGAGCCTTGGGCTTCCACATAGCCGGCAAGATTGCGGACATTGCCCGAAAGCGTGCCGGTGCCGCTGCCGACCGCGTCAAGGCTCGCATTCTGCTCGCTGATCTTGCCGCGAATCGCCCGCACGTCGTCGGCTGTTTTTTTAATCAAAACGGAGGTGTCCTTCATGTTGGCGGCAAGCCCGCCGGTAACCCCCTTCAAGGCCGCCGCCTCTTTTTTTATGGCGATGATGAGTTTTTCGATTTTTTCCAAGGTAAGGTTGAAGTAGTAGGCCATGTCGCCTATTTCGTCCTTGCTTGACACGTTGAGCGTCTTGGTAAGATCGCCGTCCCCTTCGGAAATCGTCTTTAGCATTTCCACCGCCGGCTTAATCGGCTTTAAGACATAGTGCCAACTGCCGAACAGGTTCAAGGCCGTCGTCGCCAAGAGTATGACGATAGCAATGATGATGATTTGCCTTGTGCGCCGGTACATATTGGCCTGATAGGTGGCGTAGACTTCCTGCCGGCTTATGCCCAAAAAAAGAATGCCGATTACCTGATTCGTGCCCGGCGTAAAAATGGGGCGGTAAAGGACGATGAACTGCTCGCCCAGAACGGGGGCAAAGCCGCTGAAGGGCCTGCCGGCGCTTACTTCCGGGAAGGCCGGGCTTGCCCTGTCCAAAAGTGTGTCAATGGCGCGTACGCCGTCGGTAAAAATGCTGGAGGCGATTCTGTTAAAGTCGTCGCCGACTCTGACGAAGATTGTGGCGTGGGCGCCCATTCCCTGCGCAAGCTGGTCGATGTGGGCAAAGTTGTAGGATTCGTATACTTCCCGGATGGATTGGCCGTGTTCGTTCAGAAGCTGGCCGTCAGCCATGCTTATTACGCCGTGTCTCTGCTCCAAAATATACTCGAAGATGTTCATGTTCCGGGAAATATGGTCTTGGGCGACAGAGATTCCGGTTTCCTCTCCCAAATAAAGCAGGGAGTTTATGGCGATGACCGAGAGCAGAACAAGCGATACAAATGTGAAAAAAGAAGGGATGCCGGCAACTTTTAACAGCAGCCCCCCGCCGGCCTTTCTTGAGACCCCCGAACCCAAACGCATAAACACCTCCCTAAAAAACGTGCAGATGCTTCAATTATAAGCCCGATTTGCCGGCAATTCAAGGGGAAAGGCACGAAGTTCAGCTATTGGCTTTTTTCCTTCGCGGCACGAAACTTGAAGGGTCTTTTTCGTATTCCCTTACCCTTTTGTCGATCATGGCGGATTCTTCCGGGCTGGCCGGCTCTATTACCGGCTTCCAATAGTCATCCGCAAGATGAGTTAACAGCGGTTTCAATGCCGGAAGGCTGCTGTCCGGTATCTCGTCAATTATGCCGTGTATTTCTTTCCTTAAAACCGCCGCTGTCATCTTTTCTTCCCCTTATTCTTTTTTTTGTATGCCTGCCCTCGCGGGTCAATGTGCGTTACTAATACAACATTATCTGTTATCCGGTATAAAAGCCGAAAATTCCCCGCTCTTACCCTGAAACACCCAGGCGAACCTGCCAGCGGCATTATATCCCCTTTTGGCGGTTCTTTTTCAAGGTCATCTAACGCCCCGTCTATACGCTCCTTGTCAGATTGGTTCAAGCGCTCATAATATTTATCAGCGGCGCGGTGAAGCAACACTTTCATTGCTGTGGCCTTTTATCGCTCATGCCTTAACTATACCCGCTTTGCCGCCGGCTGTCTAGAGCCGGCAGAGACTTTCTCCCCAGGCAGGGGTTCGCAAAAACCAACCGCTGTGCCCCCGCCCGTCTAGCCCCGGCGCGGCCGCGCTCCGCCCAGCCTTGCCGGGGCATTTCGCTTGGCTTGCCCGGCTAGACTTTAGCTGTCAAGCTAGGGGCGGACAAGACGCAAGCCCAGATTAGCGATCCGAGTGAACGGAGCGTGGCCGTAGCGCGATGCCGACCGGGCGAACCTCGCCGGATGGGACCAACCTCCCCCGCGATTCACGCGGACATCCCCCGAAGACGCGCCTGCCGGATCGGCCTGCGCCTGGGCCGGATACTCGCCATACCTGTCCCAGCACCACTCCCACACGTTCCCGTGCATATCGTATAAGCCCCAGGGGTTGGCCTGCTTCTTGCCGGCCTCGTGCGTCATATTCCCGGAGTTGACCGGCTCCAATATCTCCTCCACCACCTCATCATCATCATCATCATACACCTCTGGTGGAAACATTCCCCTCCCGGTGCGTGCCTCGTGCGTCCTTGCCCCAAAGAACCCGCCCCCGGCGCTCGCCTCCCGCATCATCCTCTCTGAGTCAGTTTCAAACCAGCCTATGCTCTCTATCGAGGCGTTGTCTTCCCAGTCCGTAGCCCCGTTGCTAAAGGCCGTTACCGTCCCGGCGCGGGCGGCGTACTCCCACTGCGCCTCCGTCGGCAGCCGCCACCCGTCAGAGCCTTCAACTATCTCCGCCGCGTCCCATTTCTTGTCCTGGCCTGCCGGCGCTGTGCCCCAGTCGTCGGGGTTTGTACTGCCATCTATTCTATACGCGGGGCTTAACCCTTCCATTATGCTCAGCCGGTTGGCGCACTCTATCGCGTCATACCAGCTTACGTTTTCCACAGGCCGCCTTCCTTGCGCTTCCCCTTCTGCCGGGTTCGCGTTAAACTCGCTGGGGTTGCCCAGCATTATGCGCGACCACTCTTCCTGCGTTACCGGGCACGCGCAGATCCAAAAGCCGCTGGAAATCGTTACCCGCCGCTGGGGGCCTTCGTCGTCGCTCCTGCCTTTTTCAGCCTGCGGGCTGCCCATAAGGAAGGCCCCGGGGGGTATCCACGCGGTTTTTATCCCGCTCTTCGACTCCGCCGTTTCCCCGGCCTGCCTGTTCTGTTTCTCTGCCTGCTTCGCTTGGGGCGGCGGCTTTCCGGGCGCTTTCGCGCCTTCTGAAGGGCTGTCTTCCTTTTTGGGGTCGGGCTTCAGATTATGCAAAACCGAGCGTTTGCCCCGCGTTTCGCCTTGCTCGGCAGCCTCCCCGCCCGCGCCCGGCGCGGCTTCTACCTTCGCGCCGCATTTGCCGCAAAATCTTGTGTCGCTCTGTATTTCCGCGTTGCAACTGAAGCATCTCAGATCGGATTTCTCGCCGCACTTCGCGCCGCACATGGGGCAGAATCTAAATTCGTCAGCAAATTCGTTGGAACATTTTTCGCATTTCATTGCGGTTTATCCTCTTTTTGTCGTTTTGTTATATTCTAGCAGAAAACTGCCCTTCGGGGAAGCGGCGGCAGGCGGCGTTTGCGAGAAGTTTGCTTGGCCGCCCGCAAAACAAACCTCCCGTGCCCCCGTGTGCGCCCCTCCCCGGCCAGCCCCCGCGCTAGACACCCGGCGCGTTTTCCAGCAGGAAGGCCTCTGCCTCCGCGCTCCACAGCTGGTTGTGCCGGGCGCAAATCTCCGCAAGCCTTGCGAAAAAGGGATCGCCCTGACCCTTTTGCGCAAAATCGGCAATCGCCGTAAGAGGCATCCTCTTGTGCGTGTAGATCAGCTTTTTGCCGCCGGGAATCTTGTCCAAGTCGATAGTCGCCTGTGCCGCGCAATCCAAACCGCCAATGTGCGTAATCATGAACACCGGATTCAGCTTGCCGCCGGCCATCATTTCAAGGGACTCCTTCATGTCGTCCGTGTTGCCGCCGGAAGTGCCCACAATGTGGTGCGACTCGTAATGCACATTGTAAAAATTAAGCCCGGCGGAAAACCCCGTGTCCGTAGGGCCTGCGAAAAAGTTCAGACAACCATCCCTGCCCAGAAGATGCCCGCCAAGCTCCACCAAGGGCTTCACCGGGGCAAAAACAAAAACATCGTCAAAAAGCGCGCCCCCGTTCAAAGCCTTCAAGTGGGACACCGGGTCTGCCACATCCTTGGTGTTCACATAACAAAGCTCAACCCCGTTTTTGGCCGCCTCCGCCGGCGTTAAAAGCTGCGCCGCGCGAGAGAGCCGCGCCTCGTCAATATCGGTAACAAACAGACGAGCGGGCCTGCGTGGGCAGTGAATCGCGTAATCAATCGCGCCCAAACCCATAGGGCCAGCGCCGGCAAGAAGCGCCATAGAGCCGCCTTCGACAATGCCCATGTTGTGAACGTAGGAGCCGTTCACCGTGTGATACTGCGCGTGGAAAGCCCCCACAATGCAGGATACCGGCTCGGCCAGCGACCCCATGTAAAAATTGTCGCCGGAGTATTCCAAGAGACAGTCCATCTCCATAACGTCGGCCGGGATAATAATGTAGGTCGCATCGCCGCCGCAAAATTCGTAGGAATAGCCCGGCGCCCACAGCGTAGGCTCGCCGGCAGCGTCGGGGTAATTCAGCGCGGGCTGTATGGCGAACTTGTCCCCCGCCTTGAACCTGCCCGCCCACTTTGCGCCGACTTTTTCGATAAGCCCGCAGAACTCGTGGCCGATCATCGGCTGCTGCCGGGACAGGTCGTGGCGCACCCGCTTGTGCCCCCCCCCCAGC
>JGI24700J35501_10930865_pt1 | contig 29705 bp, 24 predicted proteins | sample TergutTh196P1_FD_35501 | JGI IMG/M metagenome (IMG submission 35501)
GCTATGAATTCTAATACACGCTCTCTAAATTTTGTTGGATATGCCATAAGAATAGTATATCATACATAAGGAGCTTTTTCAAGGGTATTTAGTATATCATTATTATAAAAATCACGAAAGCTGTTTGAGTTTTCATTAGTCATGATTAGCCACTCCTTTCAATGAAGTCTTGTTTATTACGCTCTGCTTGTTCAATTTCTTTGGATGGGGTCTTTTTTGTTTTTTTGACAAAATGGTGAAGCAGCATGAACTTATTATCTTTATTTACATAACCTCTAATCGCATTATAACAAATTTGTTATAATGCATCAAGACTCGCTTTTTTCATCTTTCTTAAACCAATCTTGAATTTTTTTCTAAAACTGCCTTGAAAAAATTTTGACTTCACCCCCCACCTATGCTAAAATTATAGCACTTTCCTTAATGGTTGTTCCAACTTTAAAAATCACAAAGTGCTGAATTAAGGAAAGCAAATTAACTTTTGTGATTTAAAAGGAACAACGAAAAGTTAATTTGCTATATAGCATCATCGCAAACACAAAGGAGAAACTATAATTGTTTGAAGCACTAAATATTTACCAATTTGAAGAAAATAATAACGAAGAAAATAATAAACCGGAACCTGCAACAATATTAAAACAGTATTTTGGGTATGATACTTTTCGTGTGGGGCAGGAAGATGTTGTGCAATCTATCCTAAACAAAGAAGATGCACTGGCAATAATGCCCACGGGAGCTGGAAAATCGCTCTGCTATCAGATACCCGCACTACTTATGGATGGCATTACACTTGTTATTTCGCCTCTTATCTCCCTTATGCAAGACCAGGTGCAGGCTTTAAAACAGGTTGGGATACCATCGGCATATATAAACTCGTCTTTGAGCCAAAATCAGATAAACAATGTTGTAGCAAATGCACAAGATGGGCTGTATAAAATTATTTACATAGCCCCCGAACGCCTGGATGCCCCAACTTTTACGGGCTTTGTACACTCCTGCAACGTTTCCATGGTGGCGATTGATGAGGCTCATTGTGTTTCGCAATGGGGACAAGACTTTCGCCCAAGCTACTTAAATATCGCCGGATTTATAAACAGTTTGGCTATACGACCCGTAGTGAGTGCTTTTACAGCCACTGCAACCGACATTGTGAAAGAAGATGTAATTAATTTGCTGGGGCTAAAAAGCCCGTTTTTGTGCAATACGGGCTTCAACCGTGAAAATCTGTATTTTGAAGTGCGCCACCCTTCCGACAAATTTTCGGAGCTATCAAAATATGTTGAAAGCGGTCAAAGCGGCATCATTTACTGCTCCACCCGAAAAACCGTAGATGAAATAACAACAAAGTTGCGCGAAGCAGGGATACAAGCCGAAAAATACCACGCCGGAATGAATAAAGGCGAGCGGTTGACTGCACAAAACAATTTTATATACGATAAATCCCCGATAATAGTAGCTACAAACGCATTTGGCATGGGTATAGATAAAAGCAATGTGGCATTTGTTATACATTACAATATGCCAAAAAATATGGAAAGTTATTACCAAGAGGCAGGGCGTGCAGGACGGGACGGTAGCCCCGCCGAATGTTTGCTGTTATTTAATTATAAAGACGTAGCGATTAATAAATTTTTGATAAACGGTAATGAGAGCAGCGCACAAAAAAAGGCGACAGACTACAAACTGTTACAGAAAATAGAAAGATATTGCAAGACAACCGGCTGTTTGCGTCAGTATATTTTAGACTATTTTCAGGATAGTGTAAAAGTTCAATGTAACAATTGCAGCAATTGTTTGACCGATCACGAAATGATAGACTTTACGGTAGAGGCACAAAAAATTTTGTCTTGTGCGAAGCGTATGAAAGGGCGGTTTGGTGCTGTAATGCTCGTTAGTGTTTTGAGGGGTGAAAAAAGCAAAAAAGTGACCGACGCAGCCCTTGACCAATTAACCACATATGGGATTTTACCAAAACCCGCAAAGGAGCTGAGATTTGCCGTAGAGTATCTAACTCAACAAGGTTATCTGCAAACAACCGACGGTCGTTTTCCGCTAATAACCACAACCCAAAAAGCCGCGGAGATTTTGCTCGAAAAAAAAGCTATACAAATACCAAAATATCGGGAACAAAAAGGCAATCGAAAAAGAGCATCGGCAAGTAAACCTCAGGGGAGGTATGCCGTTAATACCGAGTTGTTTGAAGAGCTTAAAAATTTGCGCTTGCAGATTGCAAAATCTCAAGATGTTCCTGCGTTTGTGGTGTTTTCCGATGCCACTTTGTATGACATGTGCAGCAAGCTCCCCACAACCGAGGCAGAATTCCTTGATGTGTCCGGTGTGGGGCAAATGAAATTGGAAAAATACGGTACACAGTTTTTAGATGTTATTCAAAAATTTAAAAGCTCGGGTACAGAAATAAAACAAAGAACAGAAATTATTGACCAAAATGAAATAGCAAAATTGTTTGATAACTTTGAGTTCCCCACAGAACCCGTAACTTTAAGCGGTTTTTTACAATCTGCCAACATCCTGCTTTTGCAGATAAAGGGGCGAGGCGCCAGCTCAAATAAATTGGCACGATTGTTGGAAGATGACGGATATTTGGAAATGTGCGAAATAGAAGATGGACGCAGGAGAAGCCCAACAGAAAAAGGGTTGGAAATGGGCATATATTCCAAAGAAGTTGAATCCCAAGAAGGGAGAGTTTATATGCAAAATTTCTATGGTGTGGACGCACAAAAAATTTTATTGAGATATATCAGAGAAATGATATAAAATGATATAATTCTACACTAAAAAACCGAAAAAAAACGTGCTATAAAAAATGTTTGTCAGGCAAATGAAGAGAGGTGAAAACGGTGCTGTAAAAGGATTTTAGCACAAAAATATGCTCGTTCTAATGCGAACTATGGTAGACTCTAACGCAGACTCTATGAATCAACCATCGAGTCAGCGTTAGTTCGCATTAGAAACGGTTTATTTTTGCACCGAAACGCCCTTATAGCACCATTTCATCCTCATCATCCGCCTGTTTTAGCTTTCAATTTTCGGTTGGTTATAGAGCACTTTTTTTATTATTTTGCTATGATTAAAGTGCGAAAATTGTGATTATTTATAAAAGGAGGATATTATGCGAATGTATTTAATACGAACAGGACTGCCATTTTTTTCAGACAATATGCTACTCAAAACTTCTTGGGAGATAGGTAGTAAGGCGTGCCTTTATGTGGGCGTTTTTTTGATAATGTTGGGTGCTTTGCTTTCTCATATTATTGGCATAAACGGCGGCCCGATAACGTTTTTTATCCTTGCCCTTCAAGGGGTGGTTTGGTGTATCGTGAGTTTAGTGCTTTCGCGGATAAATCGAGCCAAGATAAATAAACTGCAACATCTGAAAGAAGTCGGGAACCACTACAAAGCGGAGATTTCGGCATTACTCCCTAACCCAACAATAAATATTAATAAACCTGTTGTTTTTGCTGAACTTATTTATGTGAATGAGCAAGGGCAACGGTGCAAAATAAAAACAGGGTCATTCATGTGGAAAAGCTATAGTAGCAGCGATGGGCTTTGCGCCTCTGTTTATACAGACAAGCGGAACCCCGCAAACTACGCTGTAGAGATTACACAATCCAAAAATATCCAAACTGATATAGATATTGACTATACCCAAGGCCGTTTCCCGCAAAATCAAAATACTGCCGACAGGAATAATACATTTACGCCCATCAAAGTCTTGGTATGTCTGCTTGCCCTTGTGTTTGTGGGCAACGCCACCCGGATGACCTTCTTTGAATCAGGACAGTGGGCGGGGTTCGGAGGATTGGCGGCTACAGGGCGTGCCGGTTCGTGGGCGGGGATGTCTCGCAATGTCGGAAATCAAGAATGGAGCGTGTCAGCCAATAGTGCCAACGGTTGGGTTCGCCATACATTTGAATTAAATGCTCAAGAGCTAGCCAACTTTAGGGTGGCCGGAACCCTGGGCACAGGCGAGATGCATCTTTACTTGGACCAGGGCGAAATCCGCAGGCGGGTTGACATTTATGATAATTTTGCTGAATCCATTGATATGCATGGTTTTGAACCCGGAAGGATTAGATTGACTTTAGAATTTTCCCATGTACACAATGCTCGCGTAACTATAAATTGGGGGACTTGAGCAAGAAAATGGGATTATCGAATATTACAGATAAGTTAAATTCTATTACTGCTTGTGAATAACCGAGAGTACATATTGTTTTGTACGACACCTTCTTGTGTCATTTTTTGACTTTTCCGGAATTTAAGTGTATACTTTGAGTATGAACAATGCAAATAATGCAAATAATGCAAACTAATAACAATTACAATTATAGCAATCTCTATTCAGGAGGTATCCAAAATGGAAAAAGCAAAAGAAAACATAAAGATAGATGAATTTAAAAATTTCACTTTCCTCAATAGACTTAAATATTCCCCAGATGGAACAAAATCTGCCGTTGTTGGCAGTAAAGCAAGTTTTGTGAATGATTATCACAAAACAATTTTTGTGGATAAAGGTGAGGGTTATTTCCCTCTTACATCTGTTATTGGCAAAGTGGGTAGCTACATTTGGCTGTGCGATGAGCATATACTTTTCGCCGAAACTCGTTGCAAAAAAGCAAAAGAAAAAATAGAAAAAGGCCACGAACTCACCGCTTTCCAAAAAATCGGGGTGAGTGGAGGGGAAGCTATATGGCAGTTTAACATACCTGCTGTGGTAGAAAGTATCGAAAGTTTGCCAAAAGATACTTTTTTAGTGAAAACCTTGTTTGACAATACTCGCCCAAACTTAGAAGGAAAGTCTAAAGGGGAGGCGGAGGCTCTGTTAAAAGAACACAAAAAAGAGGCGGACTATCAGGTTATAGATGAATTGCCGTATTGGTTCAACGGTCGCGGCTTTATAAACAAAAAACGCCAACGTTTGGCGACTTTTTGCAAAAAAGGCGGTCTTGTGTATATTACCGGCCCCATGGACGACGTTGCAAGCCACAAACTTTCCCCTTGCAAGAAGTTTGTGCTGTTTTATGGCGACCGTGCTCCATTTGACATTCACGATACAAAAAGCAATTTGTACTTGCTTAACATAGAAACAGGAGAAGAAAAAGCGCTCTTGCCGGAAAAAATGCTAATACGCTACTTCGACTTTTGGGAAGATAAAGTTGTGCTAGCAGCGTCCACAGGGGAGAAACTTTCTCTTAATGAAAACCCTTGTTTTTACCTTGTGGGACAAGACGGTCAAGGTTTTAAAAAACTGGCAGAATACGATCGCTCTGTAGGTACTTGTGCCACTACCGACAGCCGTTTTAATGGCGGCACGGTAGCAAAAGTTTATGGTGACAGCTACTACTTTACGAGCCTTATCGGTTTTAATGCAGATGTACACAAACTCTGTTTAGCTAGCGGAAAAATCGAAAACGTAACAAATAGCGGTGCAAACGTGGAAATGTTTGATATAACCGACGATGCAATTATTTATACCTGCATGAATGGGTTGGAACTACAAGAAGTTTATGAGCTAAAAGATGGAACAACCACAAAGAAAAGCAACTTTAATGAAGCTGCATTGGAAAACAAAAAGCTGTCCACACCGGAGCATCATACAATTACAGATCCCGACGGCTTTGAAATCGACGGTTGGGTTATGAAGCCCGTATGTTACAAACCGGGGCAAAAATATCCCGCTATTTTGGATATTCACGGCGGACCCAAAGCAGCCTATGGTGACATGTATTTCCACGAAATGCAGTATTGGGCAAATTGCGGCTACTTTGTTATGTTTAGCAACCCACGGGGCGGCGACGGAAAAGGAAACGAGTTTTCTGACATTAGAGGCAAATACGGAACGGTAGACTACGACAATCTTATGCAGTTTACAGATGAAATGTGTGCAAAATATCCAGATATAGACACGACACGCCTTGGTGTTACCGGCGGCTCATATGGCGGTTTTATGACAAACTGGATAGTGGGGCATAACACAAAATTTGCGGCTGCCGCTACCCAGCGTAGCATATGTAACTGGATATCCAAGTCTAACACAACAGATATTGGTTATTTTTTCAATACAGACCAAATACAGGCAGACGCATGGGGAGATTTAGAAAAAATTTGGTGGCATTCCCCATTAAAATATGCCCCAAACGTAAAAACTCCTACGTTAATACTACACTCCGATGAAGACTATCGTTGTTGGATAACCGAGGCATACCAATGGTTTACAGCCCTAAAGATCCACGGGGTGGAAACTCGGCTACACATTTTTAAAGGAGAAAACCACGAACTTTCACGTGCCGGCAAACCGGATCATCGGGTGCGTCGCATAAAAGAAATAACAGATTGGATGGACAAATATTTGAAAAGTTAAAAGGGGTGCTCATGAGAAAAACTCAATACAGCACAAAAAAAATTGCGTTTTTGGGGCTTATGCTTGCGGTTATAGTTGTTTTACTTGCAATTGAGCGAATGTTACCCCCCGTACCTTTTTTCCCGCCAAATTTTAAACTTGGGCTTTCCAATATTATTATTATGTTTGCCATATTTTTTATGGGAGCAAAAGATGCCTTTGTTCTTGGGGTGTTAAAGTCTTTCTTTAACACCCTGATGCGGGGTGTGGTGGGCGGTGCCATAAGCCTTGCAGGGGGCATGTTAAGCATTGCGGCTATCGCCGGTCTTATGTGGATTAGCCGCAACAAGATGTCTGTTCTTTCTCTTAGCATTGCGGGAGCTATTTTTCACAATATTGGTCAAATTATTGTGGCTATAATAATATTACGCAGCCCTCATTTGTTTATGCTGTATTTACCGGTGTTGCTGGTGGCAGGGGTTGTAATGGGCAGTTTAACGGGGATTTGCGTAAAAATTGTTATGCCTGTTTTTGAAAGGATTTACAAATGACAAAATTTTTGAGTTTATTTTTAATTATTGGTATACTCATGTTTAGTGGCTGTAACAATGGCAACGGTATCAACGATGGTGTCGGCAACGATAATGCCGCCGATGTTACCCCCGTTGTTGAGCCTACAGATAACCCAACTGTGCAGGAACTACAGCGTTTCCAACACCTATCCATAGGTATAATGGACACGGTAATACAGATAATCGGTTACGCCGCATCTCAAGAGCTATTCGATGAAAGGCTCGAAATTATGATGAGTGAATTTAGGCGAATGAACGCTTTGTTTGAATTTTTTAATCCCGTAGAGGGCTTGGAGAATCTGTATACAATTAATAGCCAAGCAGGCATTGCCCCTGTTGCCGTTGATCAATTAATAATACAAATGTTACAATATGGCATATCCGCATATCATTATACAAACGGGGCTTTTAACATTGCACTGGGACCCGTTTTGCAAATTTGGCACGAACAGCGAATGAGCGAAAACCCGGCCGTTCCCTCTGCCGAGGAGCTTATGCAGGCAAGTATGTTGACAAATATAGAAAATGTTATTATAGACGAAAGAGCAAGCACTGTGTTTTTGGCAGAGGAAGGTATGAGATTGGATGTTGGAGGGATTGCCAAGGGGTTTGCGGTGGAACACATTGCACAACTGGGGAGGAGCCTTGGTTTTAGCTCCCTGCTGGTCTCTGCCGGTGGTGATAGCCGTATGCTAAACGGGCCGCCGGGTATTGGCACTTGGGGCAATGGTTTGCAAAACCCCAACTCTCCGGGAGATATGACAGATTTGATAGATGTGGTGCGTGTTGAAAATATGGCTGTTCTTACCAGCGGCAATTATCAACGGTTTTTTGAAGTAGACGGCGTGCGCTACCATCATCTTATAGACCCCACTACTCTAATGCCGGCAAGTGTGCATACTGCTGTAACGGTATTGCACGAAAACACAGTAATGGCAGAGATACTAACAACTGCCCTCTTTATAAAAGATATAGCAGAAGGTGAAGCACTGTTGGAGCGTCTTGGTGGTCATGCCCTGTGGGTTTTAGCCGACGGAACCATACATGTTTCTGAAGGATACAGCCATTTTTCGGATAATTTTTAAAAAGACAGGTAGAAAATGCAAGCCTTAAAAACCGATCTTAAAACAAAAAATTTCAAACGAGTTTACCTCTTTTTCGGGGAGGAATATTTCAAAAAATATTATGCTAACCTTTTTAAGCAGGCAATGATTGACCCTGTTTCAGAGGACATGAACTTTGCTAAATATGAAGGTAGTGTACCCCTTGCAACCCTTGTTGACACTGCCCAAACTGTGCCTTTTTTTTCTGAACGCCGTTTAATAATTGCAAAAAAAACGGGGCTGTTTGCCGCCGGAGCGAAAGCAGATGGGGCGAGTCTTGCAACGATTCCTCCTACCTCTACACTTATCTTTGTTGAAGAAAATGTAGATAAACGCACACGTCTGTACAAAGAGTTGGCAAAGATAGGCTATGCAGCTGATTTTGTAATACCAAAAGAAAGCGAGTTGATAAATTGGGTTGTGGCGTATTTTAAAAAACACAAAAAACAAATATCGACAAGCACCGCAAAATACTTTTTGCAAAGTGTAGTACACGACATGAATACAATTGTAATGGAAATGGGAAAATTGGCTGCCTATTGCGATGAGGAAGTTACCCAAAAACATATAGATTTACTAACAACAAAATCTGCGGAGACAAAAATATTTGACATGCTAAAGGCAGTAGGCAAAAAAGATCTTAACCATGCCCTTGTTATCTATAACAACATGATACAAGCAAAAACAGAGCCACTAATGATACTCGCAATGTTGGCTCGACAGTTTAGATTAATATTGCGTACAAAAGCCCTGGCAGCTCAAGGAAAAACCGGCGAGCAAATAGCAAAAGAGCTTGCCGTACAAACATTTGTTGTGAAAGAATGTTTGTTGCAAGGCAAAAACTTTAAATACAACGCATTAATAGATGCACTAGAGCAATGCTTAATAACCGATATTAACATAAAAACCGGGAAAACAGAAAGTGTGTTGGGGGTGGAGATGATTTTGGTTAAGTTTGGGGTATAGCCATTTATATTGAAAACGGTGGTTGTTTAAATCTAAACAACCACATCCCTAATAGTTTCCAATTTTCAACGATTTCCGATGATTTTCAACATTTCCTAATCTTCCAAATTTTCCAAAAAATCTACAAACTTCTGCATTTCTTCTTTTTCGTCAGAACCTTCCATAGTTACTTCTATATCACTGTTAGCTTTTACCCCAAGAGTTAGCAGACTTATCATGCTTTTTGCGTTGGCAGTTTTTCCGGCATAAATAATCCGTGCAGAGCTTGTGTATTCGCCCAAATGATTGATAATTTGTGAAACAGGACGAGCGTGCAAACCGCTTTTTAGTTTCAATGTTACGTTTTGAGAAATCATGTAATTCCCTCCGAAAAATTTTATTATAGTCAAATTTTTTTATTTTTTAAAGAGGTGTGTTTTTAAAATAATTTGACTAATGTAAGTTGTACAAGTTACCTTCGGTAATATTAACAATTTTTGTAATATTTGTCAAGTTTGTGTTTTCAATCACAAAAAACTCACCTTGCAAAGCCCCCTGCTTTGTGGTATACTCATTAGAAATAAAAGAAATAAATTTGCTATAAAAAATAGAGTTCAAATAATGCTAAGATTTCCATAAGTCATATTTCACTATGGATTATCAGATGAAAGGTGAAGGTAGTTATGAAAATAAAATTAAAAACTCGTGTAATTGGCGGTTTGCTATGTGTTTTTATGATAGCCGTCGTTCTTGGAATTTTGACAACAGTAGTGATAAACCAAATCCAAGCCCAATCTCGTGAACTGGATATTCTTATGGCGTTAGACCAGTCTATTAATGAAGTAACGGAAGACGTTTTGGTTTGGCGTTATGAATTGGTGTCTGCTATTATTTTTGAAGAAATGTTTACAAATTCTTTATATGCAGGCAATAGTGCTTATGGTTTTTGGCGTAACAGCCCAAACTCAACTTGGATTCAAGATGACCCTGTTATAAACAACTTAATTAGTGAACTGGATGAGTTGAATGAGCAAATGCACACAGCGGCTTTAAGGCTTATAAGAAATCAACAAAGTGGAACTATAAACATTATTTTTCTAACCCAAGAATTACAACAGCGAGTTTTGCCTTATGCGGACGAAGTAGTCACAAATTTGAAAATATTAAGTGGAAGGTATCTCGAATTACGTCAGACCCAAGCTGATTATGTATGGCGTTTTCAAAACGATATGGTTGTGGTTGTCCTACTCGTTTGTTTGGGTGGCTTGTTTGCATTTATTTTATTAAGCTATTTCATCACTCGCTCTATCATTAGCCCCATCACATATATACGAAACATTGTTTCTGATGTAACTGCGGGAAAATTAAACATGAATATAAATCATACCAAATTCGCACAAGATGAAATTGGAGATTTAACCAAAGATGTAAATACCCTCGTAGGAGTTATTAATTCGATGGTTAGTGACATCGAAACCTTTAACCATGAATCAAATGTAAAAGGTGATATAGAGTATCGTATAGACGCATCCAAGTATGAGGGTAGTTATAACCAAATGATTTTGGGTCTCAATTCTTTTGCGGACAGCTTTGTTAAAGATATGTTAACTGTTATCAAGGTGCTGAAAGATGTCGGACAGGGCGATTTTAACGCAGAACTTGTTAAACTTCCGGGCAAAAAAATTATATTGAACGAAACTGTAGATAATCTTTCTGCAAATTTAAATAATGTTTCTACCGAAGTATCATCGATGATAAAGTTGATGGTGGAAGCAGAAACAGCCGAAGAAGCACTCAACTTTAATATTGATGAAGAAAAATATGAAGGCGACTGGTGCAAAATCATGCAAGGACTAAACCATGTTTCTCAATCTGTGTATACACCACTTGGTGAAATTGCAGCGGTTATGAAGCGGCTTGGGGAAGAAGGTTACATTGATAAGCGAATAGAGGGCGATTATTCGGGCGTGTTTTTGAGCATTAAAAACAACACCAACAGCGCAATGGATGCTCTCTATGATATTATCCGTGATGTCTCACAGGCTCTTGCCGCCGTATCCTCCGGTGATTTAACCACGCAAATAAAACGGGAATATTTGGGGGATTTTGCGTCCATTAAAGAATCAATTAACTTGATATGTGCCACTTTGAATAAAACAATGCAAGAAATTTCCGCCGCCGCCGACCAAGTGCTGTTGGGAGCGAGTCAGCTTTCCACAAATGCAATGGATTTGGCAAGTGGAGCAAGCGAGCAAACCAGTAGCATAGAAGAACTCAACGCTTCTATTGATATGATTAACCAGCAAACAAAACAAAATGCCAACAACGCAAATGAAGCCTACTCACTTTCAAACAAGTCTACTCAGTATGTAGGAGACGGCAATGATGCAATGATAAAAATGCTTGAATCCATGCAAGGAATAAAGGAATCGAGTGGCAATATCTCAAAAATAATTAAGACAATTCAAGATATTGCTTTCCAAACAAACCTGCTTGCTCTAAATGCAGCCGTTGAGGCGGCACGGGCCGGGGAACACGGAAAGGGATTTTCGGTTGTGGCAGAGGAAGTGCGGATCCTTGCCAACCGTAGCCAAACCGCCGCTACAGAAACCACAGGAATGATTGAAGATTCAATTATTCGCGTAGACACGGGAAGCGTAATCACCAAAACAACGGCAGAAGCATTAAGCCAAATCGAAACAAGTGCAAATGAGGTTTTGCAAATCATTAACGAAATTTCTGTTTCCTCTCGTGGCCAAGCAGAGGCCATCGGGAAAATAGTACACGCTCTAAACCAAATTTCATCGGTTGTGCAAAACAATTCCGCAGTATCGGAAGAGACAGCCGCAGCCGCACAAGAGCTTAACTCGCAAGCAGAATCTTTACAGCAATTGGTTGGAGATTTCAAATTATAGGAGGAAGCCATTATGAGAAGGTTTTCAATTGTTTTACTATCAATATTAATGATTATCGGTTTATCTGCCTGTGCGGACCGATACGACACAAGACCCGTTTACAACTTGCCCCAAAGCACAAGAGTAGACAGGGATGAAATTGCCAGACTCTCTGCAATTGATTTGGCAGATGTCAATCTTACAGTTGAGGATGATACTACCACATTTTTTGTTCGTGATGATGGGACAATAGTATTTCACATTTGGACACAGACCGATTCTGCTCATCCTATTTCTTTGGCACTTTTGCAGTTTAAGCAAGAAGTCGAAGCACGTTCAGATGGACAGCTTGAGGTTCAAATAAGAATAGGTGCCGGTAATGACGGTGATATTCTAACCGGTGTAATTGAAAATCAGCTTGATGCCGCCGTTATTACTGTGTGGACTGCATGGTCGGACAGAAATGAATTAGCAAACCTGGAATCGCTTCCGTTTCTGTTCACAAATTATGAAGAAGCATGGCTTGCATATGAAGGCACGCTTGGAGATTGGGTAACAGATAATATTATCAACCCAAGTGGTGCAAGAGCAGTAGGCTACTGGACAAACGGGCTTAGGCATTTTACAAACAATGTAAGACCAATACACGGGCCAGAAGATTTAGTTGGCTTATCCATGCGGAGCATGGCTACATCTACACAAACAGAAACTTACACTGTACTGGGTGCCCAATATCTTATAATGCCATTTGGTGAAGTTTATCCCGGGCTTGAGGCAGGTGATTTTGACGGGCAAGATAACCCGCTTGGCAATATTCATGCAGCTCACCTTTACGAAGTGCAAAGGTATCTGTCGCTCAGTTCACATATGTTCTCGAGTGCACCGGTTATTCTTTCCGCTGATTTTTGGTATTTTTTATCTCCGTCACATCAGCAGGCTATTTTTGATAGTGCCTTGGAGGCGGGCAGATACCAAGGAATATTAACACGAGCCATGTACCACAGCCAACTACAAGACATGCAAGCGGCGGGCATGAGTGTAAACTATATAGACACTGCGGCATTTGAAAATGCAGTTGTCCCTGTATGGGAAAGCCATATGGCTAGATTCGGAAACGAAATTGCTACCATAGCCGCTAGATATATAGCAGACACAAATTCATTGCCACACAGATTTGGCGACCTGACACCTCCCTCCCAATAGCGTAAACGGATGAATATACATATAAGGAGAAATTATGGTTAGTTATAGTTTGCAAGATTTTCCAATGTTGTGGAATACAGCCACGGGATGGTTTATAGTAGGCATAGTGTCATTTGCACTATTCTCAAGTTTGTTCATGATGTTTGCACTACTGTGGGTATACAAGGACGCAGAAGTAAAATCGGAGCAGTCGCCGTTTTTGTGGGTGGCTGCGGTATTCTTTTTTAATGTTATTGGGTTTATAATCTATTTCCTGATAGGGCGTAACAAACCGGATACCGCACCGGGGTCGTTCAAGATTCCTTTTATTGCAATGGGAGTTTTGTGGATAGTGTCTATTGTGCTTTTTGTAGCAAGCACCATAAATTTTGTATTTACCGTTGCTGAAAGTGGTGTCGGCACCGTAGGTATTGTATCCGGAGGCGTGTTCACTCAAAGTAGTACGCACAGTCGTGACCGAGAGTGGTTTGTGCAACTTGGCAGTGGCACCGGTTTCAAACAAATAGTAAGAGATTTAACTGCTGCGGATCTTTCATCGTTATCTGTGGAGGGTACAGTCGGCAGTGGCAATGTTCAGCTAGAATTGCGGCAGGGGCCTACCAATGTTATCGTGCCACTGTCACAAGGTGCTAACATGACAATAACTAACATATATACAAGTGGTTTGAACCCTGGTCAAATAACAATCAGACTAGACTTTCAAGCTGCTCAAAATGTAGATTTGTTAGTCAGTTGGTGATCAATGCAGATCAAAAGCAGCTGTTTAACTTGAAAACGGAGTACTATAAATGATAGAAAAAAACATAAAACAAATAAAGACGAACATATTGAGAGCTTGCGAAATATCAAGAAAAAACCCGGATAGCATAAAAATAGTAGCAGTTACCAAAACAATTGAACACGCACGGTTAAATGATTGTTTAAAGTATCTTTTAGAGAATGGTATAACCGACATAGGGGAAAACAGAGTTCAGGAAATGATGGAGAAACAACCCTATATAACAGAAAACATAAATTGGCATATGATAGGCAATTTACAAAGAAACAAAGCAAAATATATTGTTGGTAAAGTTAAAATGATACAATCCTTGGACAGCATTAAACTTGCCACAGAAATTAACAGGGTAGCCACAAGAGACGGCACCGATGTAGATGTATTGATTGAGGTAAATATAGCCGGGGAAGAATCTAAGCATGGGATTACCCCGGAACAAGTTCTTGATTTTGCAAAAGAAACAACTGCTTTTTCTAATATTCACATAAAAGGTCTGATGACGGTGGCTCCCTATGTGAAAAACCCCGAAGAAAACCGCATAAATTTCAGAAAAATGCGAGAACTATACGAAACTTTAAAAAACCAACCGGATATCGGCAACAAAATAGAATATTTATCTATGGGAATGACAAACGACTATCCTGTAGCTGTAGAAGAAGGGGCAAACATAGTACGGATCGGAACAGGCATTTTTGGTAATAGATAATTTTTATATTTATAGATATTCCACTTAATTCTGACTCTTCACAAAGTGAAATTAAAAAAAATCATAAAAATAAAGGGGAATTGGTTTTTAATGTAGCTACTTCTATAATGCATAAAAATAGCCTTAAAAACCAATTCCCCACAAAATGCTCCTCTTTAACCTACAGTTTCCAGAAAAGCATAATCCACTTCCCACTCTATATCGGTTTCATCCAACATTTCAAGAAGCAAGGCTATAGATATATCCTCCGGCAAGGCAAATTGCACCAAGTTACTCACTGAAATACCATCCGGCGTGTCCTGACCTTCGCTATACATAACGTGAAAACCAAACTGGGTTTCTACTATACCTGTGTCCCCGGGTTGAGCATTAAACGCCCATTCTTCAAATTCCGGCACCATCATTCCTCTTGGGAATTCGTAAAAACCGTCCGGGCTACCGGGGTCGGCAGAATATATGGGTGCAAGAGCTCTGGGGTTTTCCCCGGCGTTTATGCGAGACAAAATATCCTGAGCTTGTTGATACGCCTCATCTATCTCTTCGGCCGTTACCAACCCTTCGGTGCTGATAAGTACGTGTACGGCACGAGCTTGCAGGTTCTGCTCGGCAAGAATTTGAACAATACGAGCGTGAAAGTCGTTTTCAACGTCGCCAACATCCCCCGTATAGTCTGACAATTCTATCAAAGCAACTTGTATATCTTGCTCCAAATGGTTTAAAAAGGCAGGTATAAAGGAAACGTTCCTTTGAACATGTTCAAAGTCTTCCACAGTTATACCAAAATGCTCAACAAATATTTCGGTACCTTCCTCGCCGGCTTCGTATAAATCCTCTATTTGCTCTCGCAAGGACCCCATAACTTCGTTGAAATGGTCAACGTCGTAGCTAACGCCTGCTTCTTGTGCAAGCACACGTATGGTGCTTTGCTGCAATACTTGTTCCAAAATGTTTCCCCTAAAGGATTGCAGTGTGGTAAGACCTGTTTCCTCGTTTATTTCTTGCCAGTATTGAACAATGTCTTCCGGTGAAAACTCCAACCACATTTGCAGCATCCACTCCTGCTCTATCAGTTGGTTACGGAAGGCGTACACAAAATCTCTTGCAGGGATTGTATGACCGTCAAAAACAGCAATAGGCTGAGCCGGGTCGATATCTTCAAAAGCCGGTACCAGGGATACAAGCACGTCTGTTGAGGCATCGCTTGCTGTTGCACCACATGCGGCAAGTAGTAATACCGCCAAAACAATTAGTTTTTTCATCGTTAAATGCTCCTTATTTTTTTTAAAAATTAAAGTTGTCCGGGTTAGCACCCACTCGGCTATCTTTGTTCAAACTGTCTATTTTGGCGATTTCTTCTGCTGTTAGCTCAAAATCGAAAATATCCAAATTTTCTTTTATACGGGACGGAGTTACAGACTTAGGTATTGTAACGATTCCCAAGTCTATATTCCAACGCAAAATAACTTGAGCCGGAGTTTTGCTATATTTTTGCCCGATTTCTGCTATTGTTTGATTTTGCAGCAGATTGTTTTTGGATGCACCAAGGGGACTCCAGGATTGTGGGATAATGCCGTTATCGTTGCACCACTTCACTATCGGCTTTTGGGTAAGCTCCGGATGCAACTCTATTTGGTTAATAACAGGAACTACAGTCCATACTTTTTTTATTTCTTCTAAGTGGTTGATGTGGAAATTGCTAACTCCAATTGATTTCGCTTTGCCACTTTTGTATATTTTTTCCATTGCCAACCATGTATCCACATATTTATCCACAACGGGCCAATGGATCAAATAAAGATCTACATAGTCAGTGCCTAATTTTTGTAGGCTTTCATCTATGGCTTTTAGCGGGTCCCCCGTACGTTGAACTTCGTTCCATACTTTTGTTGTAAGAAAAATATCGCCGCGAGGCACACCACTTTCCTTTATCGCATCACCAACGGAATCTTCATTTTTGTATATTGCGGCGGTGTCTATATGCCTATAGCCCACTTCCAATGCGCATTTTACTGCATTTACACACTGGCTACCATCCTCAACTTTAAAAACCCCGAAACCCAACATAGGTATTTCAAAACCATTGTTTGTTTTAACATACTTCATTTTTTGTCACCTCTTCGTAAAAAATAAATAATTAGCACTATTATAATAACCCTTTTGAAATAAAAAATCAAGCCTTTTTTCTTTACAAAATTTTTTCCTTGACAAATGTGCCTTAATTTTTATAGTGAGTGGTAAAGAATGTATCCGTTTCCTCTAATTTTTTTAAACGCGCCAAGATTAAATTTTGATTTTCCATTATCATTTCCTTGTCATAATCGCAGGGAATTTGGTTTAGAGCCCTGCAAATCTGAATAAACTTATTTGTATGGATATTGTTTCTAATTCTGTTAATAAATTCTTTACTACATCCCTGCAATGCTACAGCCAAAACCCAATAACCAACAGTGTCTAAAAGATACCAAATCTCTATATCGGTTAACTTTGATAAAGTATCTTGAAAATTCTCACTTTCAGGCAAATGAAAAAGTTTTTTATCCAAGACAAGGTTTATATTTACATCCTGCTCTGTTATATCAATGAGCTCCAAAATATAATCTTCTCCCAAAATGGAACCTATAGAGTATGCCGCAAGAAAGGGATTGGCTTGTTTTCCAAACATTATAATCCCTTGCGAAATAAGCAGTTTGTTAAGTAGCTCTTCATTATCACATGAGCTTGATAAAATCAAGTTGCAAAACACTTGTTCCATAGCTTCTGCATCAGCGGTAGCACTAAGAAATAGATTTATTCCCATTTTCAAAAACTTGCTGTCTTTTTCAACTTCATCTCTCAAAGCTAAAATTCCATTTATTTGTGAAAAGAGGAATAAATCTATTAATCTACGTGCTGTGGGATAGCAATTTTGCTTCTCTTCATGTGAAAATTCTATATTTAAACTTTGTATAAATTTTTGCATTTATTTTAACCTCAAAGTACGGGTGTCCCCCCTATAAAGTATTTCGCTATTACTAAGTGTGGTGCTTTGAGAATTATCTGGCTTAAATTTATTTTTGCTGTAAACTAGGCATTTAGTGTAATATAATAACGTGTGATTGTCAATCGAGGAGTTTTAGCAAACTGATGTTGCTTTGAGGAACATTATTTTGAAACATTTTGAGAAAGACGGTATCATAATAAACCCCTTTGTCTAATTTCTCAATTTGTGGTATAATTTATCCATGAATGATATTACATTATCCAAAAATTTTACAAAAGAGTTACCCACAACCCACCCCATGTACAGTGTGCTATACATACAAGGGTTTTCTTGTGCTGTAAACAATATCTCCAATGTTTCTGTAGCTCAAACTGCCAAAATGTTCAACATACTGGAATCTGATGTTGTTAACGCTTGGCAGTTTTGGCAGGCAAAAAACTTTGTGCAACTTACATTTAACTCCCCAAAAGAAATTTTTGTAGAATTCACACAAGAAAAGCCGCTAACTAACCCAACACCTTCGAGCAGTGTCCAAAAACTCGAAAATAACACCCAAAAACCAAAAAGAAATTTACTCTATGAAAAACCGGTGTATTCTCCTCAAGAGCTAGAAATATACAAAACAAACCACAACCACATAGAATTTATATTTACATTGGCAGAAAAGGCGATGGGACGCTTACTAAAAGACGGTGAGCTAAGCACAATATACAGCTTTTATGACTGGCTCCGCCTCCCCATAGAGGTAATAGAAATTTTGCTTGATTATTGTGTTCAAAACAACCAACGCAATATTAAATACATGGAAACAGTAGCACTTGATTGGTCAGAAAAAAAGATAGACACTGTACAGAAAGCACAAGCACATATAGCGGATTATGACAACAAGTATTGGCAAGTTTTAAAAGCCCTGGGGCAAACCGGCCGCAATCTTACACCAAAAGAGCAGGAGTTTGTAGATAAATGGCTGAATCAAATGAATTTTAGCATGGAGATTGTGTTGGAAGCCTGCGATATAACTATAATGAACTTGGGCAAGCCCAATTTTCGCTATACAGACAAAATACTAAAAACATGGAAAGAAAGCAACATAACAACAAAAGAGCAAATTGCAGCTAACGAAGCACAGTTCAAAAATGCTCCAAAACCTGTAAAAGCTACAAAAAAAACCAGCAAATTTGCAAACTATGCTCAAAACAGTATAGACTACGAACTGTTGGAAAGGGTAGAGCTAAAACTTTTAAAAAATTCCCTAAAAGAAGGCGGAGCGTAAAATGAACATTTACAAAGACATCATGCAAGATATTGAAATGGAAAAGGCAAAAGCCCAAAATGAGCAAGATATGCGTAAACAGCAAGTCTATGCATCTATCCCCCGCATACAAGAGATAGATCAACAAATATCAGACATCGGCATAAAATTTGCGAGGTTGGCTTTGGGTGCAAAAGATATTGACAGGGAGATAGAGCAATTAAAGAGTGAGATTTTTGCATTAAAAGAAGAGCGTCAAACTCTTTTGAAAGCTCGTTACTCAGCAAACTATTTGGAACTTCAAAATATCTGCTCTCAATGCCAAGACATAGGGCATGTAAACGGCATCCGTTGCCGTTGCATAAAATCGCGTATTATAAACAAATATCTGCAAATATCCGGGTTTGGCAATGTTTTAGAGTATGAAAACTTTGACCATTTTGACCTACGCTATTTTTCTGAAGAAAAAGATATTGCCACAGGCATTTCCCCACGAGAGCAAATGCAGGGTGCTTTTAAGGCGGCAATGGATTTTGTGTACAATTTTGATGTTAAGTATACAAACTTGCTGTTTTATGGCGGTGCCGGGCTTGGCAAAACGTTTTTGTGCCACTGCATTGCAAAAGACACAATAGACAGGGGGATTCCCGTTTTGTATACTACCGCCAACCGCCTCGCTAAAAATATGGAAAACGCCCGCTTTAACAAAGAAGAGCATGATCCGACAGAGCTTGAGCTGTACTACACAAGCCCCTTGTTAATTATAGACGACTTGGGTACAGAATTTTCTACAATCGTTACCCAATCAGAGATATTTGACGTTATAAACAATCGCCTAATGGGGAAAAGGGCGACGGTTATCTCCACAAACTTTAGCTATAAAGATATGCAAGACGTATATTCTGAACGTATCGTATCCCGTCTTTTTGGGGAATATAAAACCTTCAAGTTTATTGGGAATGATATACGTATAGCCAAAAAAGCAAAGGTTTTAGAATTATAGCACTTTTTTAATTAAACTTACATAAAGGAGAAAATTATGGATTCAAGAAATGTTACTTTAGCAAAAAATTTGATTAACTATTCTGTTAGGCTAGAAAAAGGTGAAAAATGCCTGATAGAAGCAATAGGTTTTGAAAGCCAAGACTTGGTAAAAGCTATTGTGCAACAAGTATACGCCGCCGGCGGGCTTCCTTATGTTAACATTACAAATCCAAGCATACAAAGGGAGCTGTTGTTAAATGCCTCCGCTCCACAAACAGAGCTAAAAGCTGATACAGACGAGCAGTTTATGGCTCAAATGGATGCTTATGTAGCGATACGCGGCGGTAACAATATTTTCGAGCTTTCAGATGTACCGCAAGATAACCTCAACATGTACTCCAAGATTATGCGAAAAGTGCAAGAAACCAGGCTTTCAAAAAAATGGGTTGTTTTGCGATACCCCACCCCATCTATGGCGCAAAACGCAAGAAAATCTTTGGAAGAGTTTACAACTTTCTATTACAATGTTTGCAATTTGGACTACGGTAAAATGGACAAAGCGCAAGATTTTTTAAAAGCTATTATGGAACGTACAGATAGAGTACACATAAAGGGTCCCGGAACAGACCTCCATTTTTCTATAAAGGGTATACCAATTATAAAATGTAGCGGAGAGTTTAACATACCCGACGGAGAAATATTTACCGCTCCTGTAAAAGATAGTGTGGAGGGATATGTAACATACAATATCCCCAGTATACAGCAGGGGTTTGCTTTTGAAAATGTTTATTTGGAGTTTGAAAAAGGTAAAATTGTAAAATCAACGGCAAACGACACAGAACGTATAACAAAAATTTTTGACAGAGATGAGGGCGCAAGATACGTTGGGGAGTTTGCCCTCGGCATAAACCCATACGTTACCCAACCAATGTTTGATACACTATTTGACGAAAAAATAGCGGGTTCTTTCCACTTTACACCAGGCAATGCGTACGACCATGCTTTTAATGGGAACAAATCTGCCCTTCACTGGGATTTGATATGCATCCAAACACCGGAATATGGCGGCGGCGAAATATACTTTGACGGCGTGCTGGTTCGTAAAGACGGTAGGTTTGTGATACCGGAGCTTGCAGCATGTAACCCGGAAAATTTGGTGTAAAAGTATTTTAGGGTTAGGATAGAAGCCAAAACAAATAAGACAAAACAAACAAAACTCAGTTGTTTAAGGCAACTGAGTTTTGTTTGTTTTGCTTTCCTGAAATATTTCTAAAATATTCCTAAAATGCGAAGGGTTTAAAATATGAACGATATATGTTATAATTCGCAATATAGGAAATATGCTGCAAAAACCAGCAAAAAATCAATAAAAATATAACAAAATAACCGAGGTGTTAGATGAAATACCCTATTAGCATAAGCATATCAGACAACACAGTCAGCGTTATAAAGGTTAATTCTCGGGGTATAATAGTTAAATCTGCCACCGCAGAAATACCACCAATGCCCCGGAAACCGGACGAGCAATACACCAAAACACTTTCGGCGGCAATTAAAAAAGCCCGCCGCGAAGCAAAGCTGTCTTGGGGGCGTAATATACCTGCTATTGCATCTATATCAGACCCAAACATTGTTATAAACCACTTTGTTTGGCCAAACTTACCCCACGCAGCTCTTGTCGAGAATGCTAAAACTGAAATTGTGCCGTATCTGTACGACACACCCAGCAAGTTTATAGTTGGCGCTGAAATACAGTATCGCAAAGATATTGAGAGTGCAGAAAATATAGAACATATAGGAAATGCTGAAAATACTGAAAGTATAGAAGGTGAAACCACCGAAACAAAAAGGAAGCTCAAAAAAAAGAAAACAAAAAAGAAAACACAAGATGAATTGTACAACATAGACGTATTGGTTGCGGCAGTGCCAAATGCCATTGCATCCACTATTTACAGTGCTCTTCGTATGGCAGGCTACAAAATGGTTCGTTTAAACGTACGCCAAAATTCTTGGGCAAAGCTGATAAAAAAATACCACTCCACAATTATAACGGGTGATATTAGTACATTTGCATTATTGCACAAGCAAGACGAAGGTCAACTAAGTATGTCTTTGTTTTTTAATAAAACTTACTACAGCACCCACTACTTTGACTCTGCAGAAGGTGATTATGAAGCCTTTGCAGACGAGATAAACGCAATATTTGACTATATACACTACAAAGAAGTGGGTGTTAGTATGGAAGCCATACTGTTAATCGGCGATGGTTTTCAAAAAAATACTCGAGCTCAGTTAGAAAAGTATATTTCCCTGCCTTTGTTTGAAACAGATGAATGGTTACAAAAAAATATGCTGAAAACAAAAATGCGCCGCTCGATGAATATAAACGCATATATAGATGCTTTTGCCGCCACAATACCTGCAGATATTGTACCAAAAAAGGAAGTTCTAAATATACAAACACCTGAGCAAAAAACGGCAAATATTCGCAAAAAAACCGGCACAAAAATTTTTGCATACTCACTTGTGTTAGCCGCCATTATCTTTGCGGTTGTTTTTGTTCCCATGCAAATACAAAGCCAATTGGAAACCGAGTACATCTTGTTGCAAAGCCGACTTTCCCAATTTCCTGTTACAGAAGCAGAGATTGCAGTTCTTAACCAACGAATTGGTCTGCTGCAATTGCGGTTAAATTCAATCAGCTTCTTTCATGAATATGCACCGCAGGCACTCCAGATGTTTCCTATGATAAACATTGCAGGTTTTGATGCTGTCAGCAGTATTGCCGCCAACGGACATGAAGTTAGAGTAACCGGAGAAACGTCAGGTTTTGCAAGTGCTGGCCAAATTTTTTCCGTATTGCAAGCACATCCGTTGGTACTGTATGCACGTATAGAAAACCTGCAACAACAATTGAGAGATGATGAAGTTGTAACAGCATTTACAATAATTCTGTACACGGTAGAAGGGAGTGGGGAGCGTTGAGCAAACTGACAAGAAGGGAAAAGTTTTTGATAACCTTGTTTTTAACCTTAGTTTTTGGCGGTGGATATACTATATTTGTTTTGATGCCTGCCCTTAACAACATACAGAACCTGCAGGGCCATATATCATCCGCTGAAAGTGAAATAATAGCGGCACAGTCCCGTTACAATATGCATGAAAATTTAGTAGAAACTGCCCAAATATTGGAAGAACAGTGGGGCAATATAACCGATATGCCATCTTATTTTGACGATCAATCCATATTGAATCAATTTCATGGCATAATCACACCCCATATAAGCGGCGGAACAATAAATGTGGTTTTTCCCGCTGCATCAGGACACCATCCTTTTGGAGTCGGTGGGCAGTCTGCATTTTATATTACAAGGGTTGAGGTAAATTTCACAGCAGTTACGGAAGAAATCCCCGCTATATTGGCTGAATTTTCTAACTACCCTGTTTATAACCGCATTGTAGAATATACCATATCTACATCAATGGGTGAGGAGAACATGTTTTCAACAGTAACATTGGCTATAGACTATATAACCTTATATCCGCGAATGCTGGATTATCCGGAATCGCAATAGAACGAAAACGGGATGAAATATCGAACGAAAATTAATGCAAAGAGGTGATAAATTTGAACCCAAAATTTTTTTTAGACACTGCAATTACTAAAAAAGCGTCTGACATTTACATAGTAGAAGGCAAACCGGTAACACTAAAGATAAGTGGCCATATGCTCCCCTTATCCGATGAAAACTTAACAGCCGAGGCAACGGAAGCAACATTAAGGGAAATGTACCAACTTGCCCACAGGGATTTTTCCAAACTTGCCTGCGGAGATGACGACTTTGCATTAGCATTGCCTAACGGGCGTTTTCGTGTAAATGCCTACAGACAGCAGTTGAGCTATGCTTCGGTAATCCGTATTATACCGCTTTCAATACCTGACTATAAAGCTCTTAACATACCGGATGTAATAATGGGGCTTGCAAATTATCACAGAGGTATAGTTCTGTTTACCGGAACAACAGGTAGCGGGAAATCCACCGCATTGGCCTGTGTTATAGATAAAATTAACAGAGAAAGGCAGACTCATATAGTTACGATAGAAGATCCGATAGAGTACCGCCACAATCACAACAAAAGTATAATTAGCCAACGGGAGCTTGAAAGCGACACCCAAACCTATCTGTCTGCTTTGCGGGCTGCCATGCGACAGGTACCGGATGTTATTTTGGTAGGTGAGATGCGTGATCGGGAAACTATATCGGCTGCCATTACCGCTGCAGAAACGGGGCATTTGGTATTTTCCACCTTGCACACCATAGGGGCAGGACCCACGGTAGACCGTATTATAGACGTGTTTCCTGAAGGGCAGCAGAACCAAATACGTACCCAACTTTCTACAACGTTGCAAGCAGTTATTTCCCAACAGCTTATACCAACGACAGACGGCAAGCTACACCCTGCCCATGAGATAATGCTGGTAAACAGTGCAATAAGAAACCTTATTAGAGAAGGGAAAACATTCCAAATAGAAAACACACTGCAAACATCTGCCTCTTCCGGTATGAAAACTATGGATATGGCTATATTTGAAATAGTTAAACGAGGAATAATATCAATAGAAAATGCCCTGCACTACAGCGTTAACCAACAAGTCATGAACCAAAGGCTAAGAGCAGGATAGGTTTCAGAAATCAGAGGGCAGAAACTAGAGTTATAATTTTTGAGTTAGGGCGTGTTCGTGTTATATAACGAACACGCCCTATACACAAAACTTCATTAAAAGTTCGAATTTTATTGATTTCAAAATCTACTCAACATAATATGACCTAGTTTTACCCAAACGAAATTTTATGTGATTCCAATTTTGGAATACCTTTAAGTTCAGTGAAATCAAGATATCTAAGGCTTGCAAAAATAAAAGACGAGGAAACTCAAAAACTCAAAAAAATGGGATTGACAATCACGCTTTATTATGCTATACTTGGTATCTAGTTACAGTAAAAACAAATTTTAAGGAGGACGGCTTTCATGAAAAACTTAATCAAAAGATTGACGGCATTGCTTTTGGTACTTGCAATGTCACTAACTCCAACTAAGATATTTGCTGATGATAGCAACTTAATTACCACTCCGGTAAACTACGTCGCAAATAACTACTACCATCAGTATACTCACGAGTTTGGGTTGGAACCTCGGATAATTCTTAAAGTACCGCACTTAGCGGCCGCTGCAAAGTATCTTATAGGGGGGAAACCTGTTGCCAATCCAGCTGTTGTAAACGGGTTTATTTCTGTTGTTAATGGAGTTCAAAAGAGTGTACGATTTGAACAGACCGCTAATGGACTTTGGCGTACGGTTTCACATGGGTTAGGGAGCGTGAGTAATTTCTTTTTTCAAATCGTTAATTAATTGACTTCAAAGTAATAGGTTGTCTAATCTACAGTGATTATAATTAGGACTCGCCCTCGATTTCTAGCTGTTGGTGAAACATCGTCATTTCATCATAGTCTGAAAAGGTGAGTGAAATTCGATTTACTACAGCCTATAACAAACGCACTTTGAAACCGTGGATGCAGAGGGAAGCCCATCGCTAGAGGGCGTAAGAGCATTCTGACCGATAGCATCCACGGATTGAAAAATTAAAAAGACGGGTGAAAAACTAATGCAAAATTTTATGCAAAATTTGAATATAGAATTTTCAGATAAAGAGAAGCAAAATTGTTATCCAACAGCACGCAGACTAATAGATTTGTTCCTTTTTTCGCAGATAAATGGAATTTTAGCTTTGAGAGATGAAGTTCAAAAAGACAGAAAGTTTTTGAAAATGGGAATAAATCTATTTCTTGGTGGTGCCGATGTAGAAGTTATGGAACAAGTATTTTGTAACTTAATTTTATCGAACTCATGTGATAATGAAGAATTACTTAGTAAGTTGCTTATTTCGCAAGGTGTTATAATGTTTGGAAAACAGGCCGATCCTTTTCTTGCAGCATATTCTATAGGCTCTATTTTGGGAGAAGATTATATTTTGGAACTCATTGATATAACAGAGCAGGATGTCAATATAAACCTTGTCTTAGATGAAAAACTTTTGAATCTGTCTGAAAGTGAGAATTTTCAAAATGTTCTATCGAAATTAACCGATATAGAGGTTTGGCATCTTTTAGGAAACTTTAATTGTTGGGTTTTGGCTGTAGCATTTCATGGATGTAGTAAAGAATTTATTAACGGCATTAGAAACAATATCCATACAAGTGATTTTGTTCAGATTTGCAGATTCCTAAACCAAATTCAGTATGATAAGGAAACAATAACGGAAAATCAAAATATAATCTTGGAACACTTAAAAAAACTAGAGAAAACAAATACATTCTTTACCACTCACTATAAAAATTAGTGTGCATTCGTACGAAACGCAGGGTTTAACCTGCGTTTCTACACAATTCCTATATGTAATTATAAACTTTTCTGTATCGCATTAATAGGTATACCGAAACCAGTATAGTCAGCACATCTGCCATTGGTATGGCTATCCACACTCCTGTAACCCCCCACCAAGACGAGAATATTAGCAGTAGTGCGGTGATGAAAATAAATCCGTTGCAGGCAGCAATCATGGCAGATCTTATCCCGTCGTTTAGTGCTGTAAAAAATATAGATGCAAAGCTGTTTAATGCCATAAAAACAAAACCGAAGCTAGCCATACGCAATGCAGTAAAAGCCATATCGTAAATAGGCAAAGGCACTAAAAATGTTCCTATGTATACTAATGGGTCTATGTCGTAGATTTGTATAAAAGCGTCTGTAAATGCAAACGTAAGCCCAAGCATAGCTATTGCTAGTGTGGAAACTACAAAAATGCTGGTTTTAAATATTTTTTTCAACTTTTCTGTGTCGCCTTTGCCGTAGTTGTAGCTAATAATGGGGACTATACCGGAAGAGTAGCCGATATATACATTTGCGGCTATTCCCAGCCCTGCGCCCATTATCCCCGCTGCCGCAACTGCCATTGGTCCGTCTATATCCATCAAAACATTGTTCATAATTGTGATAGTTATGCTGGATGACATCATGGTTACCATTTCTGACATACCGTTTTGCGCGCTTTTTAAAAGCACAAAAATTTTTAGCTTGGGCCTCACAAAATAGAGTGTTCCCCTTCTGTTAAAAACAAAAAAGACAAACCCAACAACAGCAGGCACAGTATACGCAAGCCCTGTAGAAATAGCTGCACCGTGTAGCCCCAACCCCATGCGGTATATTAAAAGCCAGTTAAGGTACACCCCCAACAGCCCTCCCGCTATTGCGGCAGCCATACCAATATGGGCTTTTCCTTCTGTTATCAAAAATTGCTGAAAAACAACCCCGATCCCCATTAGTGGTAAAAAAGCTAATAGCGGCATCAGATACTCCAGTGCTAGATGATGAACCTCGGCGTTTACCCCCAACACACTAAGCACAATGTCCGGAAAAACGGCGGCAATTGCAGTGATTACCGCACTAGATAAAAAAGCGACTATGCTGACAAGGGTAAAGTCTGCCCTGGCCCAGTCAACATGACCCTCTCCAATTTCTTTTGCCGCTAATACATTGCCTCCAACACCAAACAAAAAGCCTATTGCAAGAGCAAACATCATAAAAGGCCAAATAAGCCCCACCGCCGACAGAGCGTATGCGTCAATGTACCTGGCGGCAAAAATGCCGTCTATTACGCCAAATATACCCATGCCTGTTAACGATATTATTGTTGGCAATGCAAATTTTAAAAGAAAACCCACCGTTATTTTTTTATCTAAACTCTGACTATGCTCCATTATATTACTTCCTTCCGTATTTATAAAAACATGGGTGTCATCCCCCATTATTATTTTGCTACTTTTTTAAAAAGTAGCGGGGGTGCGGGGGTTGGCCCCCGCTATACTAACCCTTGCACTCATACCGGGGCGTAGATAAGATTCAGACGTTATGCGTATTTCTATCTCAAACTCTACAACAGGGAAAGTGCTGACTGCCCTTGGGCTTATGCCGGTTATAACCCCTGTGTGTACCTGCCGCCCTGTCGCATATGCTGTAACAGTGACAGACTGCCCAATGTATATGCCGGGCAAATCATACTCCCTTACGTTTGCCAACACCCGTAGCTCGTTAAGGCACTCTATCGTAAAAAGTCGTGTTGCAGAAAACTCACCGGGCTCTGCGTGGGCGGCTGTTATTGTGCCGCTTGTCGGTGCTGTTATCACACCCTCCTGCAAATGCCGCTCCATCTGTGCAAGAGAATGGTGCATTTGCTCTATCCCGTCCACCTGAGCCATTTGCAGGGTAGCTTGCAGGCTCTCTATTTCTTGATTAACCGCTATTTCTACAGAACGCTCTATCTCTATAGCAGACTCGTATGCTGTTATTGCAGAATCCAGTGCCACCCTCATCTGCTCTAGCTGCCTTTGCTCCGCTTCCAGTGCGTTTTGATAATTTGTTGTGGCATCGTTATATTGATTTTGTGTTAATGTAAGGGCGTTCCGTATTTGTATAATTTCCTGCTGTGGCAAAGCCCCTATATTATAAAGGATTGTCATGTTAGAATAGTCTGCTGTTAGCCTTTCAAGCTCTAGCTGTGCTACCCGCAAAGCACTATCTGTTGCTACAACCTGAGGGTTTGTTCTGTTTTCATAGTCCAACCTTGCTTGGGCATACATTCTTTGTGCGTTTTCTAACTGCAATGTGCTTGCTGTTAAGCTAGCTTGAGCATTTATTATGTGCATGTTTGTGTTGTTGTTTATATTTTCTAGCGCACTGTATAACATTCTGCGGGTTTCTTGCGATTGCAGTTGATTGTGTTGTGCTGTTTGGTTTATAGCCGCTCTTTGTGTAGCTATGGCTGTTTCCAAATCCGCCATATCCAACGTTGCCAGTATCTGCCCCGCTTCCACAAAATCTCCCGTTCTTACCAAAACATTTTCTATACGCAGGGTATGAGATGAGTACACGTTTCTGTTAACAATACTCTCTACACGGCCGATGGCTGTTATTTCTGTTTGTGTGCCGTTGTTTGTTTCGATTTCTACTAACCCTGTTCCCGGTGGCAAAACGGGCAAGCTAACCCTGGCATTTGTGCCTAAAAAATATGATAAGTCTACATTGCTTGTTAAAGCAATCTCGATAGGTACAGTGTGGGTTATTCGCCTAAATGTGGTACCCATTTGCACCGCTATAACTCCGCCGGCAAGCTCCACTTGGGTTATACGGCTTATGCTCCGCACATAGCCGCCAAAAGTTTGGTTGCCAAGCCCATCCAACGTAACAGCGACGGGTTGCCCCAGTTGTATATCTTGTATATCTGTTTCGTAAATATTGGCTTGTATATGAATATTGCTTGTGTCTGCAATAGTCGCCAAAGGCTGCATTGGCATGATATACTGCCCCGTAACTGCGTTTGTGTCAACAACAATGCCGCTCACAGGGCTTCTAAAAGTTTCGCCGTTTTGTATCCAACCCAAAATTTGCCCTGTTTCTACTTGCATACCCTCATAAACATTAAACCGCTCAAGCAACCCGGGAGTTAAAGGCGTTATAGTTATCAAATCTGTTGTTACCCTTGCGTTGCCTGTGTTTATGTAGCGTTGCCCTGCCAGTATAATATATGCGGCAAAAGCGCCGCCCCCAAGGGTTATAAGGGCAATTATAACTCCCAAAACTATAGCTTTTTTGCTTTTCTTTTTTACTTGGTTCTCCATATTTTACCTCCTAGTATTAATAACACGATGTTATATTATAAAGTATCCCATTATGGGAGTGTCAAGAGGGGGAACGGAAAAAAGTTGACTGGGTTGTATTAGACCTCTTGCAAAATCAAAAACAATCTGTTAGAATAGTAATATGAAATATGAAAATATAAAAAACTACAGTGAAGAAAAGTTTCGCAGAATA
>JGI24700J35501_10930864_pt1 | contig 29673 bp, 28 predicted proteins | sample TergutTh196P1_FD_35501 | JGI IMG/M metagenome (IMG submission 35501)
TCACTGATTTCATCTTCTATGATGTGGTACGTTTCTTCAAAGGCTTTGATAATCGGAAGGTGTTTGTTTTGAATCCCCAGATCAATCGCATCTTTGAGTGATCCTGACAGGGCATCGCTTGATGTGACGTGTTCAAATGCTGATCGTAGTTGTTCCAAACGACCTCTTAGCATGTTGCCTCTCGTCCTCACATGACGAAGCAGATGCTCAAGCTCCCCCATATCTATGATGATTTCTGACATTTAGTTCACCTCTTTTTCGTTGCTTGTCTCGGTTGTGCCAGCTGTTGGCAAGTTTAAATCTTTCATGATTTGGGCTTGTTTTTCTTCTGAAGCGAATGCCAATGATTGTCGCATGCCTGTCACCAATTGTTCACTTTGATGATTCACTCTCAAAATTCTTCTGAGAATTCGTAATTAATCGCAATAATGCCCAGCTCTATTGCCCTGATGACCGATTCTATTTGAGAACTTGTCCCAAACTTTTCAGAAATTTTAGCCAAGTGATTTTGAACCGTTCTTCGACTTATGTTTAAATTGATTGCAATTTGCTCTTGCCTAATCCCTTGTGACACCAATCGTATGACTTCTTCTTCTCTTTGTGTCAGCAATTCTTTAGGCGCTCGTTCGCACCTTTCACGTGCTTTCCCAGTCATTATTTTTGATGCCTCTGAGATCATTTCCGAATAGCTTTTCTTTTTGTCGAGAAAATAGACCCCTTCTGTATGCTCTTTTTTTCTCCAGTTGAACAACATACATTCACATAAGAAAATAACGATAATGCTTGCATCTTTTTCGATCACTTTATCTGAAAGTTGAAAACAGCTTTTAAAATTTCTCTCATTCATCTCCACGATTAAAACATCGATTGCTTCATGATTGAATCTTTGGAAAAACGCATGCTTATCAAAATAGCAATTAACCGACAAACAGTTTATTTCTGTCTTCAGCAGTCTACCCAATTCATTGATTAATCTTTTATTTGATCCTAACAAAGCAATATCCATTAGCCATCACCCACCTAGCAGTGTCAACAAGTTAGATTTTAGAGCTCATTATACCCCTTTCGACAAATAATTACAACCCCATCTAGCATGTCAGCGATTTTTGGATAAAAAAGTTGAATGTGTCTGTTTCGTGAAAACGAATTTATCTATTTTATAAAAAGTTAAATCTTAAAAAGGTATCACAAATAAAATGTCAAATGGCAACTCTCTCACATGAAACGTCGCTACTCTTCTAACAAATAACCGGCACGCTTTAGTCGCTCATACACATGTTCAAAATGTGCTTTATCCCGACAACCAATGGTATGTAAGTGAACACCATTGGTTAATTCAGAGAGTAGTTTAATTTCTGATTGTTCAACTTTATCCATAAAAAGATTGACATCTTCTCGACTTTTTAGATTCAACTGTCCTGTTATTTCTCCATACACCTCATGTTCCACAATCACATTAATGACAGAGGCATTCAAATCAACAATGGCATACAACTCATCTCTCGTTAATTGCGGAGCGTGACAACACGCCATTTTACCCATGTAGTGATTGTCATCCCTGAGTTGTGGCATCATGTAGCCTCTTGCAGTTGCGATAATGTCATGCCCTTTTGCTCTTAACAAAGCCACGTCCCCTACGACGACTTGGCGACTGATGTCAAATTTTTTCGCCAACGTCGAAGCACTCACTGGAACTTGAGCAGCGTTGATGATGGTTAATATTTCCTTTCGACGTAATCTTGCATCCATAACGAACTCCTTTCACACCGTTACCCTGGTGCATCTGCTTTTTACACTGGGCTACAAATTGCACCTTCGTCTTCTGTTAAAGTGCGAATCGCTGTATGATGGTTAACACCTGAAAAGTTGGGATCCCATAATAAATCCAAATCTGCCCTTGACATTATTTCATAATGATACACAAACTGGATGGTAACAAATTCATCGTTTATTGCAATCAATTCCCAATAAGTACCTTCCATCTCTGTGATGTTTTCCGGCCCTTCATACCAATCTTTAATGTCAGCATCTGTTAAATCCCAACCTACCCCCCAATTGTAATCAATATAGACTTGACGTGGAAAGATGTATTGTTCAACCCATCTCGTGATGGCAAGTCCATAAGATTCAATGATGGTCACTTGTTCAATGCCAGATGATGTCGGTTCGTGGGTACACAAATAGCGCAGCTCTTCTGGTGCAGCTTGGTTCAACTGGGCCAGCACAAAGACACCCATAAAAACAAGGAGTGCCATGCTACTTCCAATAAATGAACTCATTTTCCACTTTCTTTTCGCAGGCACATCATCTTGTTGCAGATGATCCATGCGTGCAAGTTGTTCAGTTGACGCCTCACTCGTTCTTGCTGGATCCATTTCCACTGATTGATCGACATTAGATACTGCATCCAGTGTTTGAACCACCGCACCACAATACGCACATCTTTCATTTTGTATGCGTCCATTACATATTTGACATTTCTGCTTCATCGTTTAACCCTCTTTCTCTTAAACATTGAAAAGATTTTTCCAAAAAAAGTAGCCAAAGCGCATACTTACGTTGTGCTGCGCGAGCTACAAAAGGACAAACTTTTCGATTGCATGTTTATATGCTTCCTAAAATGTAGCGATAAAACAAATACTTCCCCCTTCCTAATTCTTTTTCTGCTCGCATGTCCATTCGACGGATGAGTTTTTCAACTGTGCGATATTCTGCTTTTGAAATGATTTGGTTGCTGTATCGTGCTTTTTCAAAAACAACTGCAGAAGCCTTTAATAAGGCTTTATCATAAGCTTCTTTGCTAAAATAACGTTCGATTCTAACAGCAAATTGAGCAACGGTTTCATTTTCTTTGATGTCAAATCCCAAGACTGCCAAATAGTCAAGCAGTACTTCAAATTGTGAAATCATACGTTCATTGCTTTCTTTTTTAAGCAGTCGCTTCCGTTTCACATGAAGATGGGTTGCTCTGATTAACACCAGTACCATGAGTAAAGAAATGCCGACACTCACGCTGACTTGAAAAGGAATCGTTACGTTTTCAATGTGCACATGATCCATGTGATGATCAGCATCTGCTCCAACATATTCATTTTCCAAAGGTAAATCAAGGGGTGCTTCTAAGTCATCAGCATCTGCTATATCAAACAAAAATTGACCTGAGACTTCTCGATCAGTTGGTTCAAAACCAGTAAACCCTTGCCCACCTTGCTGTTGCAGTAAGCCTAAAGCCGGAGTTGGTTCAAATTTGATCCAGCCAAACCCTTCAAAATAAACTTCAGGCCACGCATGCGCCATGTTATTTAAAACAGCAATCGACCCATGTGTAAAAGGGACATTGACATAAAAGCCTTCAACATAGCGTGTCGGCATCCCTAAGCTACGTGCCATCACGACAAAAGCAGTTGCAAAATGAACACAGTAACCCCGTTGTAAATCAAATAAGAAATGCGCCACAAAATCTTGATCTGATGGTGATGGTCCTGGTGTTAATGTATACGGAAAGCTTTCGCTCAAAAATGTTTCTAATAAACGCATCTTTTCATAGTTATTCTCAGCTTCTGCTGTTATTTCAAAGGCTAATTCACGCACACGATCAGGAAAATCAACAGGTAAAGCTGTGTAAATGTCATGAATGCGCTCGACACGTGGAATCAAATGTGTATTCAGCAGTTCTTCATAAGTCATGAGATCATGACCGACTCTAAACCATGATTGCCACAAGTCATAGCCGTGATTTTCTCTAAATGTAGAAAACATTTGGCTAATAGCTGTGAACATACCGTGATACGATGTTTCGAGCATATTTCGCCTAGAAAGTGTCGTATCATCTTCCCACCAGTAAACAAGATGTGTCTCCATTTCACGAAAATGCACCGAGTAAGTCGCATGTTGACTCAAGCGTTCTTCAGATAAAAAAGCTCCATCGCGATTTCTTAAAAGTGCAACTTCATCATCGTCCATACGAATATGTTGCACATGGCCGCTATGAAAAAGGGTTGTTAAGCGACGATCCAAGTTATCAATCCGCATCCATTGGTTCGCATCCCTCTCTAATTGGGAAAAATCATCATACCAATCCATGGTTTGATCAGCATGTAATAAAAGTTCCAAGCCTGTCAATTCATCGATAAACAGTCGAAGCTGCCGCACATTTTCCTCCTCCCAATACACAATATGATCACCGAGAAATTCAATCGGATCTGCTTGAACGAATCTACCCGTGTTGATCCAGTCCATGCTGTCATAATGATTGCTCGTCTGCCAACTTAGTTCACTTTCGATGAAATCCATGATATGTTCATAAGCATCAAAATCTACAGGACGATATTCATCATGAACATTACGCCATGAATAACCTGTATACGTATCTCGTGTTGCACCCGTTAAATAAAGTGGCATGCTTGCATTCGTCATAATTTCCATAAAGACTTGATCATTCGGTTCAATGTCACCACCGAGTCGATTGCCACTTCCACCAAAGCCCACTTGTCTGATCGAAAATTCACTTGGCTGTGTCACGTCTAAAAATAACGTGTTAAAAAATTCAAACGGCGTTCTCACCACTTGATTCATAAATCCTTCTGAAGCACCCGCTTGTGGTACTGGCATGAGCTGAGTGAATAAAACAATGATCGCAATGACAGGCATCATCAAATTGATAAACAATGAACTTTGAGGTCGCTGGAAGACTTTCTTCATGTTTTTCTGATGCAAATACGTCACCACTAATGCGAGAAAACAAAAAACATAGACGTAGAAAATAACCGTGTGTCTAAAATAAGGTGATGTAATGGCCAAACTTGTTGTCACAATTGAAACAAGACATAACGGCCAAAAGCGAAATTTGTGGTAAGTAAAAAACACGACAAAGAAACCGAAGAAAAAGCTAATGGCCCAAACAATAAAGGTTTCATATGCATCATGATAGATGCGATTCCCTAAAATATAATCAATGCTTCCTGAGGATAATGCGACAAATCGCTGGGCTAAATGCGGTTCCTCAGCTGTCGACAAAAAGCCAGTTGTCACAAAAACCAAACCGATGATCAGCAAAGCAAATCCTATTCGCCTCAAGTATTTGTGCATGAAAAACAAGCCAAAAATCCCAACGATAAAAAACATTCGCATTAAATTGAGCATGTGTGTCCGTGCAAAGATGGTGGTATCAATAATATTTGCAACCATCGACCAAGCAAGTAAAACACCAACAGTCATCAAGTAAAAAAAGCCAACAGTCCGTCCTTCTTTATGTTTAAAGTTGTTCAATTTTTCCATGGCGCGCTTCCAACCTCTCCTTCGAATGATTACTTATGTTGTGTTTCACTAAGTGCAAATGTAATGAATATTCAATGATTCCAACGTTTTTAAATGAGCCCTTGTCCCTGTACCAAACAAAAAAACAGTCACATTCATTCCAAGAAATTTAAATGCTTGCAAAGCCAAAAGCAATGCATCATCAATGACTTGCGTAAACAAAAAGACATTTTCCGATACTTTACTTCCATTTAAATAGCCATTTAACACATCATGAATTTCCCCAAATTGACCAAAGGGTAATACAGCGAGTTCGTGATAAAGTCGCGTTAAATCGGTTGTGAATGTCGTGCTTTCATGATTTAACGCCTGCAAAAACATCCGATGACCCAACTGATGACAATGTGACATCACAGAAACAACGCGATCTATCAGCTGATCTTCTCGTGCTAACATCGGTTCAATCGCTTTAGGAAGACGTAAGTTATCAACGAAAAAAACCGTTGTCAACTGTTCAATATCTTCTGGATTTTTACTGATTAACGTATTTCTTTTTGCCGTGGCTTTCCAATGAATTTGTTTATAATGATCCGTTAATTGATAAGCACGAAGTTCAACAGAGAAGGTAGGGTCTTGGCCTTTCATAAATCGTTTAGCCGTCATTTCTCCTTGCTGGATCACATCTGGTGTCTGTTCTGATCGTTTCATCAACTGTGGTGCAATCGTTAATTTAAGTTTTGATGGATGCTTACTTTTAAACTTAAAAAGACCCAAAAAATCATACGTCACAAATTCGGAAAAATTCACTTCATAAATGCCGCGATACTTCCCACTTATTTTAACCTTGGATTCAAAATGAGCAAAAGGTTTAATCGCCAAATAAATCTCAGAAACATCTGTTTCAAGACCAACTTGATCGAAATCGAAACGCATATATGCAAAAAAACAAGGTAAAAAACCACCATTGTGAATTTGCACCTTGTATTCTGTTGTTTCATTTTTCATCACAAATTCATCACTTAACACTTCTTTGATGGTGATTGTCTTACTTGAAACATATCCCATGATAAATGAAAAGATGGGTAAGATCAAAGCTGCATAAAAAGCCTGATACGTCATTTGATCATCACGCAAAAAAATAAAAATGACTAAAACAAGCATCACAGCAGCATAAGTTAATCGACTTTTTAGCATCACATACTCCTTAAAATCAAAATAACCCCGTATAACATGAATCAGTTCAAACAACACGCAACCATTAAAAAAATGGGTGATCCTACCTTTCTACTTTTAATGTGTGCTAAAAAAAGGATTGGTTGCTTTTTCATCAGCAATGGTCGTTGCTTGTCCATGACCTGAATAAACAATCGTCGAATCAGGCAACGTAAATAATTTCGTTTCAATGCTATTGATTAATTGTGTGTGATTGCCATTGATCAAATCGGTTCTTCCAATCGACCCTTTAAACAACGCATCTCCTGAAATCACCACACCATCTGTTTTGAAATAAAAAGCAATGCTTCCTAGGCTATGTCCAGGCACATGACGAACTTCAATTTCTTCATCTAACAGTGAAATAACACCATCTGATTCCAAAAAGTGGAAAGCAGACAAGTCTTGAATTTCTATTAATGTTCTGCCGGCTTTCGATGAAAAATTATAATTGGGATTGGTCAAATAGTCTTTTTCATCTTGATGGGCATAAACAGGTAGCCCATATTTTGCTTGCACATCTTTTAACGCACCAATATGATCAAAATGACCATGTGTCAACAAAATAGCCTCTGGTTTTAATTGCTTTGTTTCAAGATAAGTGATGATTTTTTGCGCCTCATCTCCGGGATCCACAATCAGCGCACGATCCCCTTTCGATAAAAGATAACAATTGGCTTGATAGTCACCAAGCGGCATGGGATAAATTTTCAACATAAAAATAACTCCTAACATTCATTAACTCGTATAGACACGACTTAAACTAAATCCATTTTTTTCCAAAATGTCGACTTACTTTGTAGCCAAATAAGCACCACCGATAATGCCCGCATCATTTCCTAATGTTGCCAGTACAAAGGGTGTCTCTTTCACACCTGAGAAGGCATATCGTTGATAATACTTCTTAATGGCTGCCAACAATATCTCGCCCGCATGCGAAACGCCACCACCGAAGATAAATTGTTCTGGATCTGTTGTCCCAGCTAACTGAGCCGCTGAAAGACCTAAATAATAACCGACACGATCGACGATTTCAAGTGCTAACGCATCACCTGTTTTAGCCGTATCAAAAACATCTTTGGCTGTCATAATAGGTATTTCCCTTAAACGAGAACGCATCTCGGTTGTTGCCAGCTTTTCTTTTGCCAAGCGTGAAATACCCGTTGCAGATGCCACAGTTTCTAAACAGCCAGTTTTCCCGCATCCACAAGGTGAACCACCTTCTGGTATGACTGTGACATGTCCAATTTCTCCACCAGCACCATTTTTACCGTTAATCACTTTCCCGTCAACAATAATGCCACCACCAATCCCCGTTCCCAACGTGTACATGATGGCACTGTTAGCACCTTTGGCTGCACCGAGCCACATTTCACCGAGTGCTGCAAGATTCGCATCATTGGTAACGAAGACGGGCATACCTAGTGACGCTGACAATTTTTCTTTAACTGCAACAGGCTGATGCCAACCAATATTAACCCCGACTAACACAACCCCATCTTCATTGACAGGACCTGGAACACCGACGCCCACTCCAGAGACATTTGAGAGAGGTATCCCTTTTTCTTCTAACTTTGCCAAAATTGCCCTTGCCGTATCTGGCAGTAATTTTGATCCTTCATTGCTTGTATCTGTTTCAATGACAAATTTCTCAATCAATTCACCTGTCACTGTAAATAATCCGAACTTAATGGTCGTACCGCCAATATCTACGCCAAATACATACTTACCCACGCTTCAACCTTCTTTCTTCTTGATCTCACACTTCATCCAAAGGCTTATTTTCATGCTTTGATGGGCATGTCTCACAAAAATGAAGGATGACCGCCAACAACCCAAAGATAACAGACACCAATTCTAAATACTGTCGAACTTTTCTTATATGTTTACACATGACGACCACTCCTGTTTTTTAATGCATATAACCCTCCTCTAAATTATAACGGATCATGCCGTAGAATGCAAGAAAAAAAGATGTTGTCAGGGTCAATCATCCACATTCAACATCTTTCATTCATTATCTAATCGCACTTCGACAGTACGGACAAAAGTTTCCTGTAATGCCAGCCAAGTTTGCTTTGCAACCTGGACAATGGCTGAGTGATGGTGCCTGCTGTTGCTGAGGCGCAGTCGTGGCAAAGCCACCACCACAGTTTAAACAAAATTTGGCATGTTGTGGATTTCCAGTGTTACAACTTGGACAAATGTTGTTTAATATCGGTTGTTGTTGAACAGGTTGCTGATGCATGTGACGATTCACGTTATTGCCCATTCTGTTATCCATGGCATTATTGACCACACGGTTAACAACCGTCGCAACGGCTGCTTTTTTCGCAACCCGTCCTAAACTCATCCCACCATTTCTTCTACGTCCAATCATTTTGTCATACCTCCTATATGGTGTTTTTGTCAAACGCTGTTGATCGTATTCGATTATTTTATTTTTGCTTGATTCATACCTCGAAAGACCCGCCATCTGCGAGCCTTCTTGTTAGTCTTTAATGGCATTCATCGTTTCTGCAAAGGTTGCTGTCAAAGAGGCTATCTTTTGCAATTCTGATGGAATAATTAACTTGGTTGCCTGTCCATCCGCGACTTGTGCCAATGCTTCAAGCGATTTGATGGTCAATATTTCTTTCGTCGGGTTAGACGCATTTAACAATCGTAACCCTTCTGCTGTTGCTTCTTGAACTTTCAAAATAGCCTCTGCTTCCCCTTCTGCTTGACGAATCGCTGCTTCTTTTTCTGCTTCCGCTCGTAAAATACGTGCTTCTTTTTCCGCTTCTGCTTCTAAAACACGGGATCTTTTCAACCCTTCCGCACGAAGAACAGCTGATGCTTTTTCACCTTCTGCTTCTAAAAGAACAGCGCGACGTTCGCGTTCGGCACGCATTTGTTTTTCCATCGCTTCTTGAATATTATTAGGTGGCACAATGCTCTTTAATTCAACACGATTCACCTTAATGCCCCATGGATCTGTCGCTTCATCTAAAACAGCGCGAAGTTTTGTATTAATTAAATCACGAGATGTTAAAGACTCATCAAGTTCCATTTCACCAAAAATGTTACGCAGTGCTGTTGACGTCAAGTTTTCAATGGCAATAAATGGATTTTGAATCCCATATGTAAACTTATAAGGATCTGTAATTTGGAAAAAAACAGCTGAATCCACGCCCATTTTAACATTGTCTTTCGTAATGACAGCTTGTGGCTTAAAGTCTAATACTTGCTCACGTAAATTAACGACTTGCACCACGCGTTCAACAAAAGGCACTTTCAAATGAAACCCTGCATGCCATGTTTTACGGTATTTACCAAAACTCTCAATGACATACGCTTTTGCTTGTGACACAATACGAACACATGTCGCCGCATAAAGAAACAATAAAATAATAACCAAACCAACAACTAAACCTAATCCATGTAAAGGATTCATGTTAACACCTTCCTTTTTTTATTTTATTCTACGATAATGGTATTCCCTTCAATGCGAAGTACATTCGGATGTTCGTCTATGTGATACGTCCTTCCCGATTCAGAACGTGCACGCCAAATTTTCCCTTGTAACTTCACTTCTCCTAAATCAAATGCTTTAATATCAGCCACAATGACACAAGGCAGTTCCGTTAGTTCGTCAATGTTATTTTTCCGAACCGTTTTGTTTCTAAAATTATGCACGGCATAGCTGCGCAATGCGAGGAGTAACACGACAGAAACTGCAATAAAAATAATGGACTGAACGAGGACTGAAGAAATAAACAACGAGGCAAGCATGGACACAATGGCACCAAAAACAAACCAAACAGAAATTAAGCCGAACGTTTCAATTTCAATGACAACAAAGATGATCGCCATCCAAAACCAAATGGCTGTTGCCGATCCAAACAAGAAATCAAAGATGCTACCCATAAAAACACCTCCTTTTAAGATATGCTCGTGCAGCAAAACGTAAGTAATCGCCCATCTTGTCGTGTCTCATTTTCACATACGAGAAAACGAGGATGACTCGTACCAAGGTGGTAAGTTGACGCATCAGTTGGAAATGAGACGCATGAATAAGGCTGGTTACTTTTACGCTGTTCATGATACCACCTGATTATCAATTAATTATTAATTTTAATTTTTTTTATAACGCTTTATTTTTAATTAATTTCGAGCTCTCGGGTGCGCTTGATCATAAGCAGCTTTTAGTCGTTCTTTTGACACATGGGTATAAATCTGTGTGCTACTTAAATTAGCATGCCCTAAAAGTTCTTGAACAGCACGTAAATCTGCGCCATTATTAAGTAAATGTGTCGCAAAGCTATGACGGATCATATGCGGTGTCAATTTAATATGTTCAGATGTTGCCATTGTTAACCGTTTAAAAATATCCCGCACACCACGATCTGTTAGAGAACCACCTCGGTAATTTAAAAACAAAGCATCGGTCGGAATATGAGCTGTTCTCACAAGTTTCGGTCGGGCTTCTTCTAAATAGCGCTTTATTGTCACAGCAGCAAATTCTCCAATCGGCATATAACGTTCTTTTTTACCTTTTCCATAAACGCGTAACAACCCGCCATCCAAATCAACTTGAGCGATTTTCAAGTCACAACATTCCGAAACCCGAATCCCCGTTGCATACAACAATTCAAGCAATGCATAATTACGCATCCCAAGTGGCGTCGTCTGATCAACAGCGTCGAACAGTACCATCATTTCTTGTTCATAAAGAAATTTCGGTAACGTCATGACCTCTTTTCTACTTTTCATCCATGTGATGGGATTTGTTGACATGACACCTTCACTTACTTGAAACCGATAAAACATTTTAATCGCTGACAAATACCGCCCAACTGTTGTGCGTGCTAATTTTTTCTCATAGCACGCTTTGAGAAATAACCGGACTTCTTTGTGCGTAACCTCAGAGAAGCACTTGTTTTGACCCTTTAAAAAAGCCATCCAGTTCGTTAAATCTTTTTCATAGCTCATGATGGTCAAGTCAGCATAACGCTTTTCATATTTGAGATGGTTTAAATAATCTTGGACGGCTTTCATTTAAACTTTTGCAACCTCGACTTCTGGTAAATAAGTTTTGATTTTGCAAATGGCGCGTTGGGCATATTTTTCTTTCTTTTCTTTTTTCTTGATGCGTCCTTCTAGTGTTTCGAAAAGGCCAAAATTAACGTTCATCGGTTGGAAATTTTCACGATTGGCATGTGTAATATAATATGCCAGTGCACCGATAGCGGTTTGTGGAGAAAACGTAATCAAGTTTTCTTCAGCCAAATATTTGGCCATATTAATCCCTGCTACGAGTCCCGACGCAGCTGATTCCACATAGCCTTCTACGCCTGTGATTTGCCCTGCAAGAAACAAATCAGCTCTTTTTTTCGTTTGATACGTGGCATTCATAAATGCTGGGGAATTAACAAATGAATTTTTATGCATCACCCCATACCGAACAATTTCGGCTTGTTCGAGTCCAGGAATCATTTGAATGAGTCGTTTTTGATCAGGCCATTTTAAACTCGTTTGGAAACCCACGATGTTATACAAAGAAGCCGCAGCATCATCTTGGCGAAGTTGAACGACTGCATAAGGTGTTTTTCCTGTTTTAGGATCGACGAGTCCCACTGGTTTCATAGGACCAAATAAAGGTGTTTGTATCCCACGGCCAGCCATGACTTCAATGGGCATGCACCCTTCAAAGAAAATACCTTTTTCAAAGTCTTTCGGCGTTGCCACTTCAGCGTTGATTAACGCATCATACCATTCATGGTATTCTTTTTCTGTCATCGGACAATTTAAATACGCTGCTTCACCTTTATCCCAACGAGATTTCAAATAAACTTTGTCAAAATCAATGGAATCTTTATGAATAATGGGTGCAGGCGCATCGTAAAAGTAAAAAAACGCTTCACCTGTTAGTTCTCGTAATGCCTCTGCCAGCGATGCACTGGTTAAAGGCCCCGATGCTAAAATAGTCGGTCCTTCAGGGATTGCCGTTATTTCCTCACGATAAATGTCGACTTGTGGATGACTTTCTAAGTAGTTCGTCAGATACGTTGAAAAGCCCACCCGATCTACTGCTAAAGCACCCCCAGCTGGCACACGTGTGGCATCAGCTGCAGCCATGACAAGTGAGTCGAGAAGACGCATTTCTTCTTTTAAAACACCCACAGCATTCCCTAATCCGTCTGCCCGTAACGAATTTGAACAAACCAATTCAGCAAATTGTTCTGTTACGTGAGCACCTGTTTCTTTGACTGGACGCATTTCGTATAACTTCACGTAAAACCCACGTTTAATAAGTTGATAAGTCGCTTCACAACCTGCTAATCCAGCACCGATCACATTTACAGTTTTCATCTTGTCACATCCATTTAAATCGTTAACAACATTGTACCATATTGATGCATTAATTGCTAGTTTTTTGGATTTTATATCTTTCGTAGATGTAAGGTGCTGTTGCTTGAAATTTTCCCACCAAAATGGCAAGGATAATGGCAACGAGAAAGTATTGCTCCCATCTTAATGCAACGATGCTTAAAACGAACATCAATAAAAAGATGATATTGGTAAACTTCGTAATTTCTAATACGGTTTCATAAGGAAATAGACCACGCAATCCGGCTTGCATGACTTTGCTTCCGTCAAGCGGCCAAATCGGTAAAAGATTGAAAATCGCAATGGCAAATTGTGAATAAATTAAGCTCGCAGGTCCGTCCAATCCCCACAAAATGAAACCAAAAATCAGATTGAACAAAACACCACCACTCGCAACTAACAAACTTTGATAAACTGGTTTACTCAAGTCATTTTTAAACGTTAAAAAGCCACCTACGGCACTCACTTTCAGCTCTTCTAGTTCCCATTTAAAAAAAGATGCCATCACTAAATGGCCACATTCATGGATAAGAATTGCAATCAAATAGGTTAAATAAACATCTATTTGATGCGAAAATAGAGCTAAAAGAAAGGCAATATAAAAAGAAAAGTCAATTTTCATCATTGGATTCCTCCCTCAATCAGTCTATGCGGCGGTGTTATCCATCATGATGGTTTTGACTTTCTTTTCGTGTTTTGGTTTTAAAAATTTGACCAAGGGTAAATAGATAACGGCCAAGAGTGACATGTTAAACATTAACGTGATCATTAATCGGTGTTGAATAAAGTCGATCGTCGAAGTGATCGACAACGCTCTGGCAGGAATGATGAGCATCACCAACAGGTAGATAATAACTTCAGCAGCTAAAATTGAAACAGTACTGACATAAAAAATCGAAACAAAATTGATGGGTGTTACAGGCACCACATATTTTTTCATTAAAATAACAAGCGATGGAAATAAGACCGCATAAATGCCGAGTAAGTTCGTACTGTACGTATCATAGATTAAACCAAAGATCAATGCAAGCCATGGTGCATGGTTTTTTTCATCATAGAAGACGGATACAACAATACTAATAAGCAACAAATACGGGACAATATGGTAGTTTCCGAAAACAGGTTGAATCGGAAAAAAGATGACGAGCACGTTGTCGATCGAAAATAAAATAATAAAGGTTGTCATTGCTTTCATCATCTTTCAAACTCCTTTTCATATTTTTGATAATGAATTTTTATACTCAGCTGCTGAGTCTGCATTTTCTACTGCGTCATCATCGCTTATCAGTTCATCCATTTCTACCGCTGCCATGGCACGTTTAATGATAAAAACAAATCTTAAATCATCGTAAGCCACATTATTTTCTAAAAACACATTTTGTGTCAAACCATCTGTACTCCGTTCGTAACGGGTCACATGCCCTGCCAGCAAGCCTCTTGGAAACACACCACCAAGTCCTGTGGTCATGACTTGTGCACCGATTTCGATTTCAATATCATGCGGCACTTGTCGAACAATGAGTTCACCCGTATCGGCATCATAGCCGTGCAATGTCCCAATTGATCCAGAAGTGCCCAGTATTTTTACTTGTGTACGTATATCCGTATTGTGTGGTTTCATCAAGTGAAAACGTGAAAAGCGATAACTAACTTCTGTGATTCTACCAATTAAATAACCTTCCAATGATAAAACAGCCATGCCAAGTTCAACACCGTGACTACGTCCTTGATCAACGGTCAAAAAATCATGCCAAGCATTAATGTCTCGGCCGACTGTTGTTGCACGAATGCGTTCAAAGTCACTTAATGTCACATCAATGTCAAGCATTTCTCGCAACAATTCATTTTCTTCTCGTAAAAGTGCAAGCTCAATATTAACCAGCTCTACATTATACATTTCACGACGAAGACGTTGATTTTCTTCGTAGGTTTCAAACAAATCAAAGGTACTTTGTCCAAAGTTTCGAACGGTGTGTGCAAGTTCCACAACAACACGTTGAACACTTGAAATACCGTCATTTAAAGTTCGAACGACTGCATTCGTCGTGTCCATTCGCATTGTAATTGCAATGGTTCCTAAAATCGCAATAATTACCGCTACGATGATAAAGGTTTTAAATTGATTAACTTTTTTCACAGTGATACCTCCATATCATCGTTATTCTAACAGGATCGTTAAAGCATCTCCTTGACGTACAACACGGTAAGGTCTCAGGTTTTGCCACACAGCTAAACCTTGTCCAGTTATCGTAATATCAAGACTTAATAAGCGGCCATATTGTGTCATTTCTGTACGAGACCACCCAGTGAAGTCTGGCAAACGGTCTACCGTATCAGTTTGGATAAAAACTTTACTGCCCAGCAGCGTTGGCGTATTGGCTACAGGTAACTGATTAAACACATCACGTCCATCTCCAATAACAATTGGCGTTAATCCCAAGGCTTCAATGCTAGAGATGGCATCTTCAGTCGACAGGTTAGAAACACGGGGTGTCATCACGCGTTCAAATTCGGGAAGCGTGGTACTTCCGACGGAAACTTGATTTCCCGTTAATCCCAAATAGTTTAACGTATTATTCATCACCGTACGGTAAATTTGGCCGGCATAAACATGGCCGCCTCCCGTTTTTTCAATCGCAATAAACATGATCATTTCAGGGTCATCAAGGGGTGCAAATCCAATATAGCTATACAGATGAACATCTTCTAAAAATCCAGTCGGTCCACCTGGAATTTGAGCAGTTCCTGTTTTGCCACCACTCTCTACATCTAGTAAATAATGAATGTGACCTGTTCCGATGTCATTGTGAACAACGCCTCTCATCAACTCACGCATCTGACTGGCAGTTTCAGCAGTAATTGGCTGTCCAACAACCTCTCGTTCAAATTGATGAATGATTTCATTTGTATTTGGGTTATAAATATGCGCAATCAATTGCGGTCTAATCATCGCACCTTCATTTAAAATAGCAGAGGTTGCTTGAAGCATTTGAATCGGTGTCACTGTCATTCCTTGTCCATACCCTGACGTATATACATTGAGTGGATCGTTTCGATCAGGTAATGCACCAGATGCTTCTCCATCTGTTGGAAATCCAAGTGTTTCTCCAAAGCCAAATGCTGTTAAATAATCAACAAAAACATCAAGACCAATGGCATCTCTCAATAGATCAATAATGGACGTATTTGTCGAAACATAAAAGCCTTCATCAAATGTTCTTTCTCTTGCTGGAATCCCCGGATGATCCCGCAAAATCGTATTGCCAACGCGTCTTGAACCAGACATGAACGTTTGACTTCCGTCGTAATTCCCTTCATTAATCGCCGCCGCATAGGTGAAAATTTTAAGTGTTGATCCAGGTTCAAATGGATAAACAATTCTATTGGCATAAAACGCTGGATTTCTTTGGTTAGGATCAAAAGTAGGCCGACTACCGGCTGCTAAAATTTCACCTGTTCGTGCATCCATCACGACAGCAACGATACTTTTAGCTTCTGCATGCTCAAGCACTTCATCCATGGCGGATTCTAAAAAACTTTGAATCGTTGCATCAAGTGTCAGTTTAATGTCATAACCATCCAACGGGTAAACAACATACTGCCGCTTATGTCCAGGTTGCGTAAAGCCAAATCGATCACTCTGAAATTGAAATCTACCATTTGTCGCTGTTAAAATAGCATTAAAATAGCTTTCAAGGCCCATCGCACCAATGATTTCTCCATTGGCATCAAACCATGTATACCCAATGGTGTGAGCAGCAAATTCACCATTGGGATAAAAACGTGTCAAATCCGGACGAAAATAAATACCTGCTAAATCCAGTGCGTCAATTTCATTTTTCTGAGAAAAAGAGAGCCTTCGACCAGCATGCCCAAACTCCACTTGCCAAATAGGCGCATGTTCTTCAGCACCTTCTCGGGCTAAAATCCGGGCGATGTCAGCACGATCCATCGCAATCACTTGCGCCAGTTGCTGCGCAGTATCCTCAATATCTTCAACGATGCTTCCCCAATTGGGATGAAAATTAGCATACATGGTATGTGAAGGATGTTGGCTGGCAATTTCAACCCCATTCCGATCAAAAATAGTGCCTCTTCTAGACTGTACAATCCCAGTTCCTAATTGCGCGCGTAACGCCATGTCTAATAAGTTTTCTTCACCTATACGACCCGTATGTGCAATCATGGCAAAGCTAACACCTGTTACCATAAAAAGAAGTAAAAAGCAAACTAAAAAACAGACTAACATGATCCGACCCGTCGGTCTAAGTCCACGGTTTAAATTTTTCTGCATCATTTTACTGGCAACTCCTTTAATGATATCTCGTGCAGCACAACGCCTTCATTTTCTTGACCCCCAAATAAGTCCCTTATGGTGTACACCCTTAAAACTTGATGATTTATCGTCATTCGTTTCACAAGTGACCTTGGGGTGCTGATTTTTAGGCTTTCAAAAATTTTCGGTCGCATCGCCAATCTTGACTTTTAATTATACCTCAAATCATTGAAAATGAACATATCTATTTGCCTTTAATTTTAAGTTTCTACAAAAAAGATGAGACACTCGCCTCATCTTGATGATGTTATTCATTTATTAATTCAATGGTTTGTTCCCAAGAAAAGTCTTCACGTCCAAAATGTCCGTAAGCAGCAGTTGAACCAAAAACTGGTTTTCTTAAATCTAACATGTTAATAATGCCTTCTGGATCTAATTTGAAATTTTGATTAATGATGGCCACCAACGCTTCACCAGTCAATGTGGAAGTGCCAAAAGTTTCAACTAAAATAGAAGTCGGTTGCGCAACACCGATGGCATAAGACAACTGAATTTCACATTTATCTGCAAGTCCATTGGCAACGATGTTTTTCGCAATATAACGCGCAGCATAAGCAGCAGAACGGTCAACTTTCGTCGCATCTTTACCAGAAAATGCACCACCACCATGACGGGCATAGCCACCATAAGTATCCACAATGATTTTACGTCCTGTTAATCCTGCATCTCCTTCTGGGCCTCCGATGACAAATCGACCTGTTGGATTGATGAAAAAGCGTGTTTCTTCATCAATCAAGCTCGGATCAATAATGGGATCAATCACATGCTTGCGAATGTCTGCATGAATGCGTGCTTGTGTGACATCTTCGTCATGTTGTGTTGAAATAACAATGGTATCCACACGAGCCGGAATTCCTTCTTCATCATACTCAATGGTCACTTGTGTTTTGCCATCAGGACGTAAATAAGCCAATGTGCCATCATGACGCACCTGTGATAGTCTTTTAGCCAATCGATGAGCCAAAGCAATTGGCAATGGCATTAATTCCTCCGTTTCACGACACGCATAACCAAACATTAATCCTTGATCACCTGCACCGACCAAAGCTTCTTCTTCACGATTTTCTTTGTGTTCTAACGACTCATCCACACCCATTGCAATATCATTTGACTGCTTCGACATTTGCACCATGACTGTACATGTATGCGCATCAATTCCATAATCTCTTTTTGTATAACCAATTTCAGCTAATTTGGCACGAACGATTTTTTCATAATCAACTTCGGCATGGGCTGAAATTTCACCTGTCACTAAAACCAAATCTTTCGATGCAACCGTTTCGCATGCGACGCGCCCATGAGGATCTTGTGCTAAAATCGCATCCAGCACTGCATCCGAAATTTGATCACATATTTTATCTGGATGTCCTTCTGTTACTGATTCTGACGTAAATAATTTTCTTTGTTTCATCCTATCATGACTCCTTTTAAATGTTAAAATAAGGCAAAATAAAACCTGTCATACCTCGATCCATAGACAAGGCAAAACAGGCATAAACATCCACTTTTACACTTATCAATCAGGTATTGGCACCGTGCCGAATTTCAATCGAGTTGTCTTTATAAAAAGATACTTTGATTCGGTCGTTTGCCGTAGCATCATTAGGCCTGCCCTTCAGCTACTCTAGATAAGAACATTTCATTTTTAATTTTCATCTGTCAAAAGTATAACACAAAACTTTACTTTTTTCAACAACACGTAAAAAGAAAATGTTTTTTTATTTAGATGGTGTTGACATCATCTCATTGTTATTTAAGATAAGCGCCATTTCTCTTAATACTTTACAAGCTGTCGCTGTTGATACCCCTGACGGATCATGACCAGGAGAAAGTTCGACAACATCAGCACCAACGATGTCAACATGCGCATCACGAAGCAATAAGAAAAAGCTTTCTAACTCTCGGTAAGTAATCCCACCCGCTTCAGGCGTTCCTGTTCCTGACATCATCGATGGATCTAAAACGTCTAAATCAATGGTGACATAGACTTTTTTGCCCGATAACTGCTCAAGCACATGTCCAACCGTTTGAAGACGAAAAGCTTCTAAATACGTATGTCCCGCTTGACGTGCAAAATCGAATTCTGCTTTCGTCCCAGAACGAATCCCAAATTGGAAAATACGTCCATCTCCTAAAAGGTCCCAAATTCTTTTCAAAACGGTTGCATGGGACAAGGGACTGCCTCCAAATTCGTCACGTAAATCAGTATGCGCATCCAAGTGGATGATGTGCACATCTGGATGAAGTTTTGCAATGGCTTTAACAACGGGATAGCTGACCAAATGTTCACCACCTATCATCAGTGGTATTTTGCCATCTGCGAGTAAACGACTTGTTGCAGCTTCTAATTCAGACATCACACGTGTTGTCACACCGTAAGAAAGTTCAATGTTTCCAGCATCGTAGACCAAAGCCGCTTCTAAATCCAAATCCAACAGCGGACTATATGTTTCAAGTCCTTCGGATTCTAAACGCATGGCATTGGCTGCAAATTTAGTCCCGGCTTTATTAGAAGTCGTCCCATCAAAAGGTGCACCAAAAACGACGACTTTCGAAGCTTCATAAGGTGTTTCCATGCCAAGGAATTGTGCGGGATTTGAAAAATTAATTTTTGGCATGTGCCAACATCTCCTTCACATATGTCGGTAATGCAAATGCACCTACATGTAAATCTGTGTTATAATATTGGGTGGTTAAACCGAGTTGATGCCACGATGCCACTTGAACATCTTTAACTGGGTGTAGGCCTTTAGAAGCAAAACCAAATAGCCAATGACCTGATGGATAAGTCGGGATATGTGCTTGATAAACTGCTGCAACTGGAAAAAGTGTGGCAATCTTCGAATGAGCACGTGTCATTTCTTTAGCAAATCCTTCGAAATAAGGACTTTCGTGTTGATTCACTAAAATACCTTGATCTGACAAAATACGATAACAGTCTGAATAAAATGCTGTTGTAAACAAGCCAGCACCGACACTAACAGGATCGGTCGAATCGACAATGATTAAATCATACGTACCCGCTTTTGCTTCTTGAGCAAATTTCAATCCATCAGCAAAAATCAACGTCACACGTGGATCTTCTAATTTACCTGCAGTTATCGGCAAATGTTCTTGACAAGCACGGGTAACCACTTCATCAATTTCAACCATATCGATGTGTTCAATTCCCGGATAACGGGTTAACTCACGAACAGTGCCACCATCACCAGCGCCAATAACGAGCACGCGCTTAATCCCCGGATTTGTTGCCATCGCTGGATGAACGATCATATCATGATAAATAAATTCATCCTTTTCATTCGCCATCATCAAGCCATCTATGGTCAAAATTTTACCAAACTCGACTGAATCAAAAATATCAATTTGTTGAAAATCAGATTTTTGTGAAAATAAATGCTGTTTAACCTTCATGCTAAACCTCACCTCATCGGTCCATTCTTCTGTGTACCATAGCTCCATCTTCATTCGCTCCTCTTTCAATCCGCATCTATTCCCCTTGAATTTTATGACGCATGTCTCCAAAGTCTACGTTTGCATGCTTCTTAATTTTTGCTGTCAACCCCCGTGGAATTTCAACAGATTCACTGAACTCTGCTTTTAACACTTTTTCTAAATACTCAAAGCTTTTCCAAGGATCAATATCACCACAAGTAAAGAAGTCTGCTGCTGCAAATCCGTATTCTGGCCACGTATGAATGGTTAAATGACTTTCAGACACAATGACTGCACCACTAACACCCCACGGGTTAAAATGATGAAACTTAGACTCTACAATGGTTGCTTTTGCTTCAAGCGCAGCCTGATTCATTTCTCTTTCAATCAAAGCCGGATCCTTTAACACTTCTGATGCGCAGTTATAGTATTCAACTAGAATGTGCCTTCCCAATGTCTTCAAATTATACATCTATCTCACATCTCCTTAATAACCAAAATTTTCTCAAGTAACGGGTCAGCATGATCCACAATAAAAGCGTCTTTTGCTTTTAAGTCGTTCAAAACATCAATGACCTCTTTTGTAACCAGTTCACCTGGTGAAATGATCGGAATTCCTGGTGGATAAGCCATGATCGACTCACCTGCAATGCGTCCAATGGCATGGTCAAAAGCCATTAATTCTTTCGAGCTAAAGTAAGCATCTCGCGGACTCATCTTGACAGTAGTATCTTTTAGCATGGTTGGCTGTCGCATTTGATTTTCACAGCTTTGAAGCGGATACTTATGCGCAATTTCCGCCATTGCATTGACAAGCCGTTCAATCCAATGTTGACAGTCACCTAAACTCATCACAGCTAACACATGATCCGTTTCGCAAAGCTCTAACTGAATCTCATACTGACGCCATAACAACTCATACACCTCGAAGCCTGTCAGAGACAATTTTGACACATTAATTACTAATTTCGTCAGGTCATAAAACATGTCTGCTTCAACCGTCGAGACACCGACAATTTGATTTAACGATTGGCGTGCCATTCGACTTAAAGCCATCACGTGATCCAATTGCTGAGTCCCATTTTTAACCAAGTTATATCGCGCACCATCTAAGCTTCCCATTAATAAGTAAGAAACAGATGTCGATTGTAGGATGTTCACGACTTGTTGTACACGATGAACGTCAACACGTCCTGCTTTAACGACCAATGCTGAACTTTGTGTTAGCGCACCACCCGTTTTATGCACACTGATGCAACTGATATCCGCACCACTGGCCATCGCTGATAGCGGCATTGCTGGGTGAAAAGGAAAATGTGCACCATGAGCCTCATCAACGAGTAACAACACATCCCGTGCGTGACATAGTTTTGAAATCTCCTTTAAATCACTAGTATGTCCAAAATAGGTCGGATTTAATACAAAAACAGCTTTTATATCTGGATGTGCATCTAATTGACGCCGAACTTCATCGACAGATACATTTTTCATGATCCCCTCTTTCAAGCACATTTCTGGTTGCATATAAACAGGAATCCCGCCACATAAAATCAAACCATTCAAAGCCGATTTATGACTATTTTTCGGCATTAAAATGCGATCTCCTGGAGAAATGACTGACATCAACATCGCTTGAATCGCAGAAGTCGAACCATTTGCCATAAAAAAAGCAACATCTGCACCATAAGCTTCAGCAAGTAAAGCTTGAGCTTCTTTAATCACGCCGGTTGGATTCCCTACATGATCAAGCGCTGGCAATGAATTGGTATCAAGCGCCATGACCTGTGCACCAAAATAATCAGTTAAAACGTCAACACCTTGACCTCGCTTATGACCAGGCACATCAAATGCTGCAATATCCCGATTGGCGTAGTCTTTCATTGCTTCAAGTAATGGTAACCGATCTTGGTTCAACTTATACATTGACACACACCTCCAATGTAATTTTCAGACATCGAAAAATTGTTGTCTTTTGACAACAAAACGAACTGTTTAATTATAGTTAGTTATATCCAAAAAGTCAATGTGTAAGTGTTTTTTAAGAAATTTTTAACATTTTAAAAAAAGTTGTCTCTCATTTTATGCGTCAGTCACTGCCAAATCCTCAATAAAAAAAAGATATTGTTGATGAATGCGATCATAGTCGAATCCTTTGCGACCTAACGCTTGCACGACTTTATGTTTCAGCTCAAAAGCAGTTAACCCTTGACGTGAATAACGGCGATAAGCGCGTTCGATTTCTTTAACAATCAATTCATTTTCAGATGTTTTGCTAAACAAATCAGCCAATTGATCAATGAGGACGGTGGAGATCCCTTTTGCTTGTAAGTCAGAAATGATACGCCTTCGACTTTTTTTCCCCATTTCCACTTGACTTTCAATATAAAATGTTGCATAAGCTTCATCATTTAACAAGTCGTTCTCTTTTAGTTTTGCGACAACATCTTCAATCACATGATCTGCCGTTTTTCGTTCAGACAGCTTTCTTCTGATGTCTTTTTCTGTATACATCCGACGCGCTAAAATACCGATGGCATAACGATAGGCTGCTTGATAACCTCTGGCAGCTTGGAGTTCGTCAAAGGTAGATTTATCCAGTTCTTTACCGACCACTAAGCGATAAGCAAGGAGGGTTTCTTCTGTCACAACCCACGAATAAATTTCACCTTCAGCATCTCCCAATTCAACTTGATAATGTCCTTTTTTTAATGCTGTACACGAGATGACGACGACATATGTTGGTGTTTCTTTACTTAACATGTTGATGACCTCCTTGAATTTTCAATAAAAGTAACTAACATTATACAGTTAATTTACAAAAAATACTATAACTTTTTCAAAAATGTGGTATACTATTAAGTATATCCACTTAAAAGAAAGCTAAATGTTTGGAGTCCGTCATATGAAAGAAAAATTAACATCATTAACCGCTGTTTTGTACACCCCTATGCTTATTTATTTTGTGTTTTTTATCCTCATTAGTTTAGTCGCCATTGCATCAGCCACCCCTGTTGCGCGCATTCAGTATTCAGGAAACTTTGTGTTCAGACAAATCGTCTTTTTTGCCATTGGCAGCTTGGTCGCATTTGTTGTCATGCTTTTTGAGATCAAATGGGTTCGACTGTTACGCTGGTGTGTATACCTCGTTTTCTTTATTCTACTGGTTGTGATTAACCGAGTGGGTGAAATATATCCTTGCAACAGCACGCCAGGCATGCTTGTTCCTTGTATCAATGGCGCCAATCGCTGGTTTAATTTACCTGGATTTCAAATTCAACCTTCCGAGTTTATGCGAATTGCGCTTATTCTTGTCGTCGCAGATGTCATTCAAAAACACAATGAAAAATTTTTACATGAAGATCGAACATTCAAAACTGATTTGTGGCTGATTATTAAATCTTTAATGGTCATCGGACCACCCCTTTATTTAATTTATCAACAACCAGATACTGGCATTACCATGCTCGTTCTTGTGACCGTTGCTTTTATGCTCATCACCGCTGGGATTAAATGGACGTATATTTTATTTGCAGGCGCAGGCGCTATTTTCATTGCTTTTACGTTTATTAATTTACTGATCAACGACCCTGAAATATTAGAAAACCTCGGCATCCTCCACGAACACCACTTCCCTAGACTCCATGGCTGGCTTGATCCTTTTGGAACCATTTCAAGTTATGGTCGACATCTGGCCCTTGGATTAACTGCGATGGGCTCAGGCGGTATTTTCGGTAATGGCTTTCAAAGTGCGACGCTGTTTTTTCCCGAAGCCCATACAGATTATATCTTTGCGATCATTGGCATGGATTTTGGCATGATCGGTTCCACTGCAGTGATTCTTGTCAGCTTGTTATTTAATTTCGCCGTTTTAAACACAGCTGTTTTAAATCGTGACCATTATAACAGCCATGTCTGTGTCGGCATTGCTGCCTCTTTAATGGCACAACAGTTTTGGAACATTAGTATGATTTTAGGCATCTTGCCGATCACAGGTGTCACACTGCCATTCATTAGCCACGGGGGCAGTTCAGTTTTAGCCAGTATGATCATGCTTGGACTCGTTTTGAGTTCTCACGTCGAAGGTTTAACCATTAAGCGTCACACAACTGTTTATCGTGAAGACATTCTCTATTTAGAAGAAAAAGATGTCGCCGTTTAAAAATTGTGAAAAGAAAAGTAAAATGCAACTTCTTCATTTGAAAATTACTTATTAATGTGTTATCATATATAAAGAAAGGTGGGATTTACCATGCAACGCATACCAAAATCAACCTTAAAAAGGTTGGCGCTTTATCATCGATGCTTCCTTGATTTAAAACAAGCTGGCATTGTTAAAATCCAGTCGCGTGAATTAAGCATCCAAATGGGCATTGAATCTGCAACGATTCGAAAAGATTTCTCTTATTTAGGTGAACTGGGTCGTCAAGGGTATGGTTATAAAATTGACTTCGTCCTTGACGCTTTCGAACAAGTGCTTAACATTCAAGAAAAACAAAAATGCATTTTGATTGGTGCAGGTAATTTAGGACGCGCATTGATGAACTTCTTCACGTCAGAACGTTTTACGAGTGAATTGTCACACGCGCCAACAGCGCTTGTTGCCGCATTTGATAACAATCCATCTATCTCAGGATTAACCATTAATCACATTCCGATTTTACACACTGATCAAATGATCGATTACATTAAAGAAAATCAAGTAAAATATGTGATTTTAGCAGTTCCTTCGCATGCGTCACAAGAAATCGTTGATGCGATTACGAACCTAGGCATTGAAGGGATTTTGAACTTAACCTCAACCATCATTAATGCCGGATCGATGGTTGTCCATGAAGTCGACCTTGCCATTGAGTTAGAAACCTTGGTGTTCACAGCTATTCAAGAACAAGTGAATAGAAAACAGACCACGATCAAGGATATTCTTGATTTATAAAAAGCCAGTCAGTCACCGGAATGATTGACTTTTATTTTCTAGTCATTTGCGACAACTTTAAATAACATTTGATAATAAAGGAATTTTCACGATGAACTTAAAACGCGTTACCGAACTTAGACAATTAATCCACCAATACAACCATGACTATCATGTCCTTGATATGCCCACTGTCAGTGATGCTGTCTATGACAGCTTATTCAAAGAATTAATGACACTTGAAGCATCAGATCCCAAGTTGAAACTGCCTAACTCTCCGACAGAGAGAGTGGGTGGGGTGGTCCTTAGCGGCTTTAAAAAAGTGACCCATACATCTGCCATGCTCTCGTTATCCAATGCTTTTAGCACTGCAGACTTGCGTGATTTTGATCAACGGATTAAAAAATTGACTACTCATGCGAACATCAGTTACTTTGCTGAATTAAAAATTGATGGATTAGCCGTCACCCTTCACTACGAAGATGGACAATTCATCAAAGGTGCGACACGCGGCGATGGGATTGTCGGTGAAGACATTACCCAAAATTTAAAAACCATTAAAACCATTCCCCTTACCATAGATGAGACGCGTCCACTTGAAGTTCGCGGTGAAGTCTTTATGTCGAAATCGGTATTTGATGCTTTAAATCACGAAAGAAGCCAAGCAAAAGAAGCCTTATTTGCCAATCCACGTAATGCTGCAGCTGGTTCATTGCGTCAACTGGATTCCACCATTGCAGCCAAAAGAAAATTAGCCATGTATGCTTATTCCTTAGTGAATGCCGACGATTTGGGCATTACAACACATGCTGCTAGCTTCATGCATCTGGTAGGTTTAGGCTTCAATGTGAACACAATTTCAGCAACTTGTCAAACCATTGAAGAAGTCATTCAGTTTACCCAACATTGGGAAGAAAAACGCAATCAATTGCCGTATGACATAGATGGCATCGTCATTAAAGTCAATGAATTAAATGAGCGGACAGCCATTGGCAACACAGTGAAAAGCCCACGTTGGGCCATCGCTTACAAATTTCCTGCTTCAGAAGTAACAACCAAACTCGAAGACATTATTTTCACCATTGGTCGAACTGGGATGGTGACACCCAATGCCGTTTTAACCCCTGTCTCTGTGGCAGGCACGACCGTCAGCCGTGCCACCCTTCACAATGAAGATTATATTATGAATAAAGACATTCGCATTGGAGATGACGTTATCATCCGCAAAGCAGGTGACATCATTCCTGAAGTTGTTGCACCCATTGAAAATTTAAGAACAGATGCAACCCAGCCGTTTAAAATGATCACGACTTGTCCAAAATGTCATCATACACTCGTTCAACCCCTTGGAGAAGTCGATCACTATTGCCCAAACCCAACATGCCCCGCTAAAACGGTCGCCACACTGATTCATTTTGCTTCGCGTAACGCCATGAACATCGATGGCTTAGGTGAAAAGATTATCACACAACTCTTTGAAGCAGGCTTACTCTTCACCATTCCCGATATTTATGGGTTGACTGCCCAACAGCTTTTACCATTAGAACGAATGGCTGAGAAAAAAGTAAACAACTTACTTCATGCCATTGTTGAAAGTAAAAAACAACCGCTTGATAAATTGCTATTTGGTCTAGGCATTCGTCACATCGGTTCGAAAGTAGCGCATACCCTTGCAAAAGTATTCCAAACGATGGATCGACTTAGCCAACTCACTGTCAACGAATTAATCCAAGTGCCTGAAATCGGTGAAAAAATTGCCATCAGTTTAGTCGACTACTTTGCCGACCCTCAAAACCAAGCTTTGATCCAAACGTTAAAAGACTTTGGTTTAAACATGGAAATGACTGTCCAACATGCGCTAACGACAACGTCGCCTTTTACAGATAAAACCATTGTTTTAACAGGGGCTTTACAAATACCACGAAGTGAAGCAAAACAACTACTTGAAACAGTTGGCGCTAAAGTCACAAGTAGTATTAGTAAGAAAACAGATTACCTCATTGCAGGCCCTGGTGCAGGCTCTAAATTAGAAAAGGCTGAATCTTTGGGCATCACTGTTTTAACTGAAGATGACTTAATCAATTTATTAGGTCGTGTCCACACGACCTAATAAGTAAGGAGAACTCGATGAAAAAGTTAAACTATTTATTTTTAATTGTCCCACTGTTTCTGAGCGCTTGCTTTCAGCCCCCTACACCTAATGTCGCAGAAGCCATTCAAAATGCAGATCCCAATCTGATTGTCCCGCTCTCTAACGACGTAACCAATGCTTACTTTCGGACGGCACTTCCTTTTGTAGCCAGTCCTTCAAGAGGTCTTATCTACGAACATATCCGTAATCGAGCGGATATCGGTCAAGTTGAGATGTCATTGATGCGGATTGCAACTGATTATTTCGATCCAGATACTTACTACATCAGAGAAGGTCAGCATTTAACACGAGAACTTGTTTCAGATCTATTGCGTCATCACAGCCTTGAACCTGAATATGGATTTGAAAGCATCAGCGGCTTGAATCCACCATTGGGCAGTACCCATACTTTTGGAGAAGCCACTTTCGAAAGCACGGCTGATGATCGAATCCGACCTTTGGCTTACATCCTTGAACAAAACTTCGTCACCCTTGTAGACACTGATGATTTCCAACTGGAAGGTGTCGCCATCGCCATGGCGTTAAACCCTTTTTATTGGGAAGTTGATCAAAGTATTGGTTTCGAATATGACCATCAAATGGAAGATGAAGAGATCCTTGCAATTGGAAAGGAAATGGCTGCTAACTTATTGCCGCACTTACGCGCACAAGAACCACTCTCAAATGTCCCCATCTTAATTGGCTTGTATATTTTGAGAGCGGATCGGGATGTGATCCCTGGTCGCTTTGCAAGTGTGACGCATATTGAACCAGGGCGTCCATTTATTGAGGGTTGGACCACCATCAATGAACGTCATTTCAGTCTACCAGATCATTCAAATGCAATTCTGACTTATGATGTGAACTTGAATGATGAATTCATTGCATTTAGGGATGCTGTTGTTAATTATTTCCCTCACACACATGGTATTGTTTCACGGGCACACCTTGTTGATGGCAATGTGTATCGTCTCTCGATTACGTTTAATATGAATTTCTTAGGTGCAACTGAAAAAGTATCTTTTTTCCAACTTTTAGAACAAAATGTCATTAACTTTTCACGTGAATATGATGTGAGAATCATTGTCCGCAACTTAGAAACACTTCTTGGTGCAGTCAATCGCCCACCTGGTGGAGAAGCTTTCATTCATCTTTTAGACTGGTAAGCATCATAAAAGCCCCTTCTCTTGTAGGGGCTTTTATGATGCTTCAAAGCAGACGATGCGCAGTCATGACCACTTCTTCAATGTCCGAATCGGTCATTTGATGATCACCTGTTCTTCCCAAATAAAGGAGAAATTCAATATTTCCTTCTCCACCTTTAATCGGTGAATAAGTTAAGCCTTTTGGAACCAGTTCCAATGCACGCACAAACGCAACAATTTCTTGAATCACAGTCGTATGGACATTGGCATCTCGCACGATACCTTTTTTCCCTACCAGTGCCTTTCCAGCTTCAAATTGAGGTTTAATTAACGCAACAATCTCACCCTCTTTGGCAAGTAATGCTTTTAACACAGGTAGTAATAATCTAATTGAGATAAAGGAAACATCCATACACGCAAAAGTAGGGATACCGTGTTTCAATGTTTCAGCGGTCATATGCCTGAAATTTGTACGCTCCATGCTCACGACCCGTTCATCTTGTCTTAACTTCCAAGCCAATTGGTTATACCCAACATCAATGGCATAAGAAAAAGCGGCACCATGCTGCAAAGCACAATCGGTAAATCCTCCCGTTGATGCACCAACATCAATGACGATTTGATCGGTTAAATCAAGATTAAAGACTTTAATGGCTTGTTCAAGCTTATACCCACCCCGACTGACATAAAGTGGCTTCACTTGACCTTTAATGCGGATTTGGGCGTCTACAGCCACCTTTGTCCCCGCTTTATCCATTCGTTCACCATCAACCAGTACCATCCCAGCCATAATGCCACGCTTGGCAGCTTCACGTGATTCAAAAAGACCTAAGTTAACCACTCTGACATCTAACCGCTCTTTATTCATGCCCAC
>JGI24700J35501_10930863_pt1 | contig 29550 bp, 24 predicted proteins | sample TergutTh196P1_FD_35501 | JGI IMG/M metagenome (IMG submission 35501)
TTTATCAATACAACGGGCTTGGTCATCGAACAGGACAGACCATTGGTGATATGGACTTGAACCCGATGAAGCAGATTGATGATGTATTAGATTTAACGGCAAGCTACCACAACCTTCTTCAAAGAAGTGAAAATGGCAGATCAACAAGCTTTACTTATGAATTTGGGATACTAGGGTCGACATCTAACGGAGTGGATGAATCTTATTTACTAGATGAGCTTGGCTCACCTGTTCGATTTGGAGATGAAGCTTACCTATTTGATGAATTTGGGAATGGATTACATGAAACGTCAAACCAACCCTTTGGCTTCACGGGTTATCGATGGGAGGAATCAAGTTCTTCCTACTTTGCTCAACAAAGACAATACAATCCAGAAACTGGTAGATTTATTTCACAAGATTTGGTTAAGGGCTTTAAGGAAGCCCCTTATACACTAAATCAGTATACTTATTGTTGGAATGACCCGCTGAATTTAGTTGATTTAGATGGACTGATGCCCTCTTCATATGATGCGGCAAGAATGGCAGATTATATTTATGATCGAAATGGGACAATGACCGCTGAGGAAGAATATCGAAGTGTAGTAAACGGATGGGAATTGACTTATATTCACAGAAATACCAATAATTGGTTTACTAGAAACCTTAGTGTTAGAGGCTTAGTCATGGGTGTATTCCGTTACACACATGATGATGGAATGATTGAATATGCCTTAGTTAATCAAGGAACAAATACATGGTACAATTGGATAGACAATGTCCGTCAAGGAATAGGTGGACAATCTCTCGATACAAGAGATTCAGTAAGATTCGCAAGGCAATTTGTAGAAGCTCGCCCTGGTATTGAAGTTACAATGATTGGACATTCAAAAGGTGGTGCTGAGGCAAGAGCCAATGCATGGGCAACAGGAATGAACGCGATATTGTTTAACCCTGCAGATAGTCATCAAAGAGGTCTTAGGCAATATGGGATTTCAGCGGATGATATTGCGAATTATGGTGGTACTATGATTACCTACATCATTGAGGGTGAGATATTGAATTTTCTTCAAGGATGGTATGCAGATAATCCAGGTTGGTTGAGAAGGCTTCGATCACCAAGTCCCGAAATGGGAAGGGGAGAAAGACATGGAATGGCGGCAATGATAGTGGCATTGTATTTAAAATATAGTATTGAACGAGAAACGTGGATAGATTTAGATTATATTAGAGAAAGGTTTGGTTTGTCAGGGCTTGATCACTTAGAATTTGATAATGCTTGCCCATAGGAGGGAAATAGATGTCGAGAGGATTGAAAATCTTAATTATCATAGGGCTTATAGTTTTATTAATCTGGGTAGGTATTAGGATTTTTAGTGCATTCTTCCTTGGACCTAGAGCACCAAGACCAGCAATTACGCGAGGTGAGTTTAACTTTAGGTTAGTTTACGAAATTGATGGAGAAAGGTTCATAGCAGAAGATACTTTAATTGTTGAACATGGTGGTACGGGATGGGATGCTGGAGCAGGGCATTTTAATAAATGGACTAGCCATTTTGAAAGTGGTAATGATGGGGTAATTGAACTGTTTAGGGATGAATCTGAAAGGATATTTATAGACGTCCCTAGATATTTAATTCCTAGATATTTGATGGGAGAGAGATATCTATCCCCTACTAGAAACCTGATACGCCGAGTTAGCCTAAATGATAGTACAATTCCTAGTAGTAGACTCACTCTCTTAGAAGATGAACTTTTAAATGAGTATGGTATTGAAATCATTATTTGGGAACATGATCCACCGATAGAAAATAGATTTGAATAAGCAGGTTCAGCCAACAAGCTTGTAGAGACAGTTACCAATGTAAAAGGAGATAGCATCATCCTTGAATATGATTCAGACTTTAACTTAGCACAAATGAGTTTACCAGATGGGAACAGTTCTAAATAGCAATTCTTCAATTGGTAGATGTTTTTGGTATTTTAATGAAGCAAAATATACAAACTAATGTTATAAAAAATAATAATTTTTAGAGGTGTTTTCATGCAAATATTAGCCAGTAGACTAAAAGCTACTAGATTAGAAAGAAATCTTTCTCAAGCAGAATTAGCAAAAAGAAGCGAAATTTCATTAAGCGGATTACAATTTTATGAATCAGATCATAGTAACCCTACAGCGGAGGTCATTGCGAGATTATGCATCCAACTCGACATTTCAGCAGATTATCTACTCGGGTTAAATGATGATCCCACATTTAGAAAGTAATCTCACCTCCCAACTAGCGATCTAATATGGAATGACAAGAGGGCTTAATCCCTAACGTTTATTCAATGCTTTGCAAATATTTATCAATAAGTGGGACATACTAGAAAAGTAAAATAAGAAAGTGAGTAGGTGCGATCTTGAATAAAAATGAGACTCATTCGGGTAAGTTCAATGACTTGACAAAGCAAGATTTTTCAAATTGGTTGGGACATCCTGATGAACATTGGCAAATGGAAAATCTGATGCGGCGAGATACCCGTTCGTAAATGTTGGATAGTCGTTAAAGTGTTGAGCTTTGATGACTATCTTTTTTGTTCTTTTTTAGGGTCGAAGCAAATACTTAACGCATGATAAGCGTGAACCAACAATATTAATGCGTTTACATGATGAAAATGTAAAAAAACTATTGCATCGGGAGTCTCCTTTGTGGTAGAATACCTACTGGTCCAAAATAATTCACATATATTGAGCGGGCGTCCGAGTGTTTAGGGTTTTACCTAAATGGATATGAACGTTTTGAGATATATGGAAGAAAAACAAAAGGAGGAAATAACAATGGCTGTTATTTCAATGAAACAATTGTTAGAAGCGGGCGTTCACTTCGGGCATCAAACTCGTCGTTGGAACCCAAAAATGAAGAAGTATATTTACACGTCAAGAAATGGGATTTACATTATTGACTTACAAAAGACGTCTCGTATGATCGATGATACGTATAAAAGCATCCAAGAAGTTTCTGGAAATGGTGGAAAAGTGTTGTTTGTTGGAACGAAAAAACAAGCACAAGAAGCTGTGAGAGAAGAAGCCACTCGTGGTGGACAGTATTGGGTGAATAAGCGTTGGTTAGGTGGTACTTTAACGAACTTTAATACGATTCAAAAACGAATTAAGCGCATGGAAGAAATTGAAAAAATGGAAGCGGACGGTGTTTTTGAAGTCCTTCCGAAAAAAGAAGTTTTAGAACTACGCAAAGAATTTGAAAAATTAAATAAATTTTTAGGCGGTATTCGTGAAATGAAAGAATTGCCATCGGCAATTTTTGTGGTCGACCCACGTAAAGAAAAAATCGCCATTGCTGAAGCGCGTAAATTACACATTCCAGTGTTTGGAATTGTTGATACGAACTGTGACCCTGATGATGTGGATTACATCATTCCTGCTAATGATGATGCGATTCGTGCAGTGCGTCTCATTGTTGGTAAGATGGTTGACGGTATTATTGAAGCAAATGAAGGTGCTGAAGTTGAAGAAGCGGCTGAAATTACTTTAGAAGTAGCAGAATAATCACCCAGTAAAGCAGAATGAAGATAAACGAAATACCTTTTCTCCTAGGGACCTCATCTCGTGGTTAAAAGGTATTTTATTCGAAAAAAGGATGTGTATCAAATGGCAGTAACAGCTGGAATGGTAAAAGAATTGCGCGAAAAAACAGGCGCAGGGATGATGGATTGTAAAAAAGCATTGGTTGAAACTGATGGTGACATAGAAAAAGCAATCGCACTTTTACGTGAAAAAGGGATGGCAAATGCAGCAAAAAAAGCTGATCGTATTGCCGCTGAAGGATTAACTGACATTTATGTCGATGGTAACTTTGCGACCATTATCGAAATCAACTCTGAGACAGATTTTGTCGCTAAAAATGAGCAATTTGTTAACTTGGTCACTGAAACAGCGAAATTGATTGGTGAAAATAAGCCAGCGGATTTAGAAGCGGCTTTGGCTTTAACAACAGCATCTGGGAAACCGTTAGCAGAAACATTAATCGAAGCGACTGCTGTGATCGGTGAGAAAATTGAGTTGCGTCGTTTTCAAATTCTTGAAAAGACGGATACACAAGTCTTCGGTGCTTACAAGCATGCTGGGAGTCGAATTTCAGTTGTAACTGTTGTTGAAAATGGTTCTGAGCAAGTGGCAAAAGATGTTGCCATGCACATTGCAGCCATGAAGCCGACGGTACTTTCATATACAGATTTAGATGTTAAATTTATTGAAGAAGAAGTGGTTGCTTTACGTGCGCGCATTGAAATCGAAAATGAAGATCGTAAACGTACAGGGAAGGCGTTGTTACGCGTACCTGAATTTGCTTCAAAACGTCAATTAACAGATGCTGTTATGGCTGATGTGAAAACCCGTTTAGAAACAGAACTTAAAGCACAAGGGAAACCTGAGAAAATCTGGGATAAAATCATTCCAGGTCAATTAGATAAATTTGTTAAAGATAATACGGAAGTTGATCAAACTTATGCCCTTCTTTCTCAAAGCTACATCATTGATGACAGCAAAACCGTTGAAAAGTACTTGGAGAGTATTGCTGCCACGGTTGTGACATTTTCACGTGTTGAAGTTGGAGATGGCATTGAAAAAGTAGCTGTTGATTTTGCTTCAGAAGTCATGAGCCAAGTTAATGGATAATGGATATACTACTTAATAAGGACACACACCTGCTGTGTCCTTTATTTCAAGTATTCATTTTGGAGGAGAGTATGAATGAAGTCAACGTATAATCGCATTATTTTAAAATTAAGTGGAGAAGCTTTGGCAGGCGTCAGTGGATTTGGTATTGATGCTGAAAAAGTAGCGAAAATTGCAGCTGAAATTAAAGAAGCGCATGCAACAGGTGTAGAAATTGCCATCATTGTTGGCGGTGGCAATATTTGGCGTGGTAAAACAGCCAGTGAAATGGGAATGGAGCGTTCAAGTGCTGATTATATGGGGATGTTAGCGACCGTGATGAATGCTTTGGCACTTCAAAATGCATTAGACGCTTGTGGTGTTGATTCGCGTACACAAACCTCCATTCATATGAACCAGGTGGCAGAGCCTTATATTCGCCGTCGTGCGATTCGACATTTAGAAAAGAAACGCATTGTTATTTTCGGTGGTGGCACTGGGAATCCTTATTTTTCGACAGATACGACAGCATCATTGAGAGCAGCTGAAATTAACGCAGATGCCATTTTAATGGCGAAAAATGGTGTGGACGGTGTTTATAATGATGATCCACGTGTTAATGTGAACGCAAAACGCTACGAGACTTTAACCTATTTAGAAATGTTAAATAAAGGTCTTCAAGTGATGGATTCCACAGCCGCTTCTTTATGCATGGATAATGACATTGATTTAATGGTCTTTAGTATGAATGAGCCGGGGAACATTAAAAAAGCAGTTGCGGGTGAAAAAATCGGTACCATTGTAAGTGGGAGATAAAGGCTTTTTCTAATACGCAGGGGTGGTAAAAAAGCGACTGACCGGATACAAATAAAGGAGGTAATGAAGGATGATTAATTTAGATGATATCAAAGGAAGAATGGACAAATCAATTGATGCTTATAAAAGGGAATTGAGTAAACTTAGAACAGGGCGTGCGAGCGTGGCCCTGATTGATGGGATTACGGTTGACTATTATGGGGCGCCGACGCCCATTGATCAGACGTCGCAGGTTTCTGTCCCTGAAGCTAAGCAGTTGATGATCAAGCCTTATGACAAGTCGATTCTAGGTGACATTGAAAAAGCGATTAACGCAGCAAATATTGGACTTACGCCGAATAATGATGGTGAAGTGATCCGATTAAATGTCCCTGCTTTAACTGAAGAATCACGTAAAGATTTGGCGAAAAAAGTTAAAGGGTTTGCTGAAGACTGTAAAGTTGCGATTCGCAATGTGCGTCGTGATGCCAATGACATGATTAAAAAAGCTGAAAAAGCAAAAGAAATTACAGAAGATGATGTCAAAAGCTATGAAGATGACGTTCAAAAAATGACAGATGACTTTGTCAAGTTGGTTGATACCCTTGCTTCTGAAAAAGAAAAAGATATCCTATCGATGTAAAGGCAACGAGTTCCGCTTGTAGCGCCCGGAGGAAGCGTACAAGTGGATTACGATTGCCTTGTCAAGGCTTCTTTTGCGACGTAGGAGTGGCAAGAAGCTACTGACTTAAAACGTAAAGGCTTCTTTTGCGACGCAGCGTGATCAGAAATGACTGGCTGACTAAACTTGAGAGATTATCACACGCTCATGTGTTGATAATTTCTTTTTTTGGCTTTTACCATGTGACCAGTTGCGATTTATTTTCAATCATTTCTTTTTTTAATCTGATAAAGAGAGGACTAAAATACTATTTTTGTAATAAAATAAAAGCAAAGTCCATTAAGCTCTTTAACAGAAAGAGAATTTGTGGTACAATGTCCTTTATGTATTTTAATGCGTTATAAAAGAAGTGCATGGGAACAAGGAGTTTTTTAGAATGGCAGAGCAAAATTTAAATTACACGGAAGATTCAATTAAAGTACTAGAAGGTTTAGAAGCTGTCCGGAAAAGACCTGGCATGTATATTGGGTCAACTGATGCACGGGGTTTACATCATCTTGTTTATGAGATTGTGGACAATGCAATTGATGAAGTATTAGCCGGATATGGTGAAGAAATCCACGTGACGATCAATACAGACAATAGCATTACAGTACGGGATTTTGGACGTGGAATCCCAACAGGCTTACACACCTCAGGAAAGCATACACCCGAGGTTATCTTTACCGTGCTTCATGCAGGTGGAAAGTTTGGAGATGGTGGCTACAAAACATCAGGTGGGCTTCACGGCGTAGGTGCTTCAGTCGTCAATGCCTTATCTGATCGCGTCGAAATTGAAATTCATCGAGAAAATCGCAAGTATGTACAAGTATTTGAAAATGGAGGTGAGCATGTCAGTCCATTAAAAGAAGTTGGAAAAACGAAAGAAACAGGAACGCAAGTCACGTTTAAACCAAGTGCCGGCATTTTTTCTTCGACTGTTTACTCCTTTACGACATTAAAAGAACGTTTGAGAGAATCAGCTTTTTTGACAAAAGGACTTAAAATTAAACTGACGGATGCACGTCGAGATAAAGAGGAAACGTTCTACTTTGAAGAAGGGTTGAAAGCTTTTGTCGACTTTTTAAACGAAGGTAAAGCTGCGTTACATGATGTTGTTTATTTTAATGGTGAAAGTCATGAAATTGAAGTGAACTTTGCTTTTGCTTATACGTCTAGTTATTCAGAAAACATGCTATCTTTTGTTAACAATGTTCGCACGAGAGACGGGGGTACGCATGAAACAGGAACGAAGACTGTCATGACGCGTGTTTTTAATGAATTTGCTCGAAAGGCAGCTTTGATTAAAGAAAAAGATAAAAACCTTGAAGGGGTCGACATTAGAGAAGGATTATCAGCCATTATTTCAATTCTTGTTCCTGAGCATTTGTTGCAATTTGAGAGTCAAACAAAATCTAAATTAGGGACGCCTGATGCACGAAGCGCTGTTGATGCAGTGCTTGCTGAGAAGCTAAGTTTTTTCTTTGAAGAAAACCGAGCGCTTGCCACAGAACTGGTTAAAAAAGCAGTTAAAGCTTCTCAAGCAAGGGAAGCCGCAAGAAAAGCACGAGAAGATGCCCGAAATGGCAAGTCGAAAAAGAAAAAAGAAACCAACTTATCAGGAAAGTTAACACCTGCACAAACGAAAAATTCAAAGAAGAATGAGCTATTTCTTGTCGAAGGTGATTCAGCAGGCGGGTCAGCAAAGTTAGGACGTGACCGTAAATTTCAAGCTATTTTGCCACTTCGTGGTAAAGTCATTAATACAGAGAAAGCAAGACTTGATGATATTTTTAAAAACGAAGAAATTAACACGATGATTCATACCATCGGTGCTGGATTCGGCTTTAACTTCGATCCGAGTGATGTCAATTATGATAAAGTCATTATTATGACTGATGCAGATACAGATGGTGCCCACATTCAAGTGTTACTTTTAACCTTCTTTTTTAGATACATGCGAGAGCTCATCGAAGCTGGAAAAGTTTATATTGCACTACCACCGTTGTACAAAGTGTCGAAAGGACAAGGAAAGAAAGCAGTGATTCATTACGCTTGGACAGATGAGGAACTCGCAAGGATTCTTGAAAAAGTAAAAAAACCTTATATGATTCAGCGGTATAAAGGACTTGGTGAAATGAATGCTGATCAGTTATGGGATACGACGATGAATCCAAAGACGAGAACGTTAATTCAAGTTGCCATTGAAGATGCAGCTGATGCTGACCATCGCGTCACGACGCTGATGGGAGATAAAGTAGAGCCACGCCGTGATTGGATCGAACAGAATGTCGACTTTACGATGGAAGATGATTATGAAATCTAGCGTTAATTAAAATGAGTTGATTTTTACCATGAAGCTGACACGAAATTTGAAAGAATATGTTGTCGAAAAGGGTGAAAACATGAAGAAATTTAAGCGACTATTTTTATGGGGGATGTGTGTGACAGTAGGCATCATGCTGAGTTTAACCCAAGAGGGCTTGACTGCTGATCAGCGTGCTGTTTGGCAACTTATTCAAGCACGAATAGATGCAGGGTATCATCACTGGTATGAACTGGTCCAATGGGCAGAGGAAGCAGACATTACGTGGCAATTTCATCAAGATCATGCACCTTTTGATACCGGGTTAAATGCGCAGATCCATCAATACGGACTGGTCGGTCGACATGTTGGTACAGGGCCTGCCATCGATGCTCAAGATGAAGAAACAGTGATCATGGCTTTTCATTGGGTCGATGTCAGTCATAATGACAAAATCGAAGCCTTGTACCATTTAGATCGGACATCAGAAGAAGCGATTTTAAATTGGCTGGCTAGTGATGATCGTGAAGCGTTAGAAGAACACTTCGATCAGATTGTTGTTTTGGAAGTAGATGAAAATGGAGATGAAAGGGTCGAAGCATCGGATGATCAAACCTTTTTGTTTTGGCATGTGACATTTACGACTTTGCAACCAAAGGAAACAGCTGTCTTAACGATAGAGATGCATTACCAGCTAACAGACGTAACCACAAGAAAGCAGATGCAGCAACAGCTTTTGGAGCTGCTTGAAGCACGTCAACGCGTTGATGAGAACAGAAATCCGTTGGAACGGGAAAGGCTGGATAGGCGTCGACCTCCGTTACGAAGAGAAGGCGAATGAACCCTTCCTTTTCCAACCTTTGAACCAAAGATCAAACACCTGTAAAAGGAACGATGAATAATGAGTGAAAATATTCAAAAAATGAGATTAGAAGATATTATGGGAGAACGTTTCGGGCGTTATTCCAAGTATATCATTCAAGAGCGGGCATTGCCAGATGCGCGTGACGGTTTAAAACCTGTGCAACGTCGTATTTTATATACGATGTATAAAGATGGAAACACTTTCGAAAAAGCGTATCGCAAATCAGCAAAGACTGTTGGGAATGTGATGGGTAATTTGCATCCTCATGGCGATTCATCCATTTATGAAGCCATGGTGCGCATGAGTCAAGATTTTAAACTTAAAGAAAGACTCATTGACATGCATGGCAATAATGGGAGTATTGATGGTGATCCTGCTGCATCCATGCGTTACACCGAAGCGCGTTTATCGGAATTAGCTTCCCAATTGTTAAAAGACATTGACAAAGACTTGGTTGAACATATCCCCAATTTTGATGATACCATTAAAGAACCGACTGTGCTACCTGCATTTTTCCCTAATTTACTCATTAACGGTGCAACAGGTATTTCAGCAGGCTATGCCACTGATATTCCACCTCACAACTTAGAAGAAGTCATTGATGCCGTTATTTATGCGATGAACCATCCTAAATATAAGTTATCTCATTTGTTAACGCATATTAAAGGGCCTGATTTTCCAACAGGGGCGATTATTCAAGGCAAAGCTGAAATTGAAAAAGCTTATCGAACCGGTAAAGGTCGGATCATTATCAGATCTAAAACAGCCATTGAAGCCATCAATGGTGGTCGTCAGCAAATTGTGGTCACAGAGATTCCGTATGAAGTGAATAAAGCCAATTTGGTTAAAAAAATTGATGAGCTTCGCATTGATAAAAAAGCACCTGGTATTGCAGAAGTACGTGATGAAACGGATCGAAACGAGTTACGAATTGTCATTGAATTAAAAAAAGATACCCATGCAGAAACGGTTTTGAAATACTTGTTAAAGACGACAGATTTGCAAGTGTCTTACAGCATCAATATGGTAGCGATTCACAATAAACGACCGGTTTTAATGAGTTTACCGATGTTGGTCGAAGCCTATATTTCTCATCAAAAAAATGTGGTGACCAATCGAACCAATTTTGATTTGAGGCGTGCTAAGAAACGTCAACACATTGTTGCAGGGTTGATTCGGATGGTTTCAGTCATTGATGAAGTGGTTGAGATCATTCGTGCGTCACAGGACAAAGCTGATTCTAAGAAAAATTTAATGGCTAAGTTTGATTTCACTGAAGAACAAGTGGAAGCCATTGTGACGTTACAGTTATACCGATTATCTAATACGGACATTACCGCATTGCAAGCTGAAGATGCGCAGTTAACGACGTTAATTGCACAGTTGATGAAAATTCTTGGCAGTGAAAAGTTATTAATCGATCAAATTGAACGTGAATTAAAAGCGATAAAAAAACAGTTTACGACTGCTAGGCAGACGATCATACAAGATCAAATCGAAGAGATTAAAATTGATGATGCGGCACTGATTCAAAAAGAAGATGTGATGATTGCAGTAACCCGTGATGGCTATGTGAAACGGACCAGTTTGCGCTCGTATGTGGCATCAAAAGTAAGTGATCCGATGATGAAAGAAGGGGATGTGTTGATTGGGAAGTTCCAATCTAACACCCTTAATAAAGTATTGGCATTCACGCAATCAGGCCATTATGTCTTGCTGCCTATTCATAAATTACCCGATATTAAGTGGAAAGATATCGGCGCACATTTATCGAGCTTGTTGAACTTAGACTCGTCTGATAAAATTTTAGCTGCTTTTATTGTGGATAGCTTTCAATCAGACCATGAATTCTTGCTCGCAACTGCTAATGGGATGATCAAACGAACGTCACTTGCTGATTTTGAAGCGGCACGCTTTACGAAGAAAATGACCGCCATGGCCGTAACAGGGGATGATGTCGTTGTCAATGTTGAAAAATCAGAAGTGAGTTATAAAGATGATCAAGTACTGATGATCACTGAAAAAGGCGTGGGTTTAAAATATCTAAAAGCAGACATTACGCCGTCTGGAACAAAAACCAAAGGTGTTAAAGCCATTACATTAGATGTTGATGATCAAGTGGTTAAAGCTGTTTTGTGCAGACCAAAAGATGAAGTCCATCTGTTGATGGACAATGGCAAAATAAAGAAGTTGAAAAAGAATAGTCTGGACTTATCAAAACGAGCAAAGCAAGGAACACTTCTTTTGCCAACAACCAGGCGCGCAGTAACTGCTTATGTGTTAGGTGATGATGACTTGGGAATTGAAGCAGATCAGTCAGGTCAAACGGGTTTGCTTTAGGAGGCGACAATGAAACAATATGAATTTTCAGATCATACAGAAGAAAACTATGAACGCATGGTGCAAACGGTTAAAGCTTTTCTAGATGGAGAATCCAATCTCATTGCCAATTTAGCGAATACATCGGCCATTATTAATGAATACGTCAACGACATTAATTGGGTGGGCTTCTATTTAATGGACAAAGATGAGCTTGTTCTGGGTCCTTTTCAAGGAAAACCTGCTTGCATCAGAATACCAGTTGGAAAAGGCGTTTGTGGCACGACGGTTGAGAAAAAAGAAACCATTGTCGTGACAGATGTCCATCAATTTCCAGGTCATATTGCTTGTGACGCAGCTTCTCGTTCAGAAATCGTCATCCCGATGATGAAAAATGGCGAAGTCGTGGGTGTCTTAGATATAGACAGTCCCAAACTCAACCGATTTACTGCATTGGAGCAACACTATTTAGAAGCAGTCGTCAAAGTGATTGAAAAGCATCTTTTTAACCTCATAAAAAGTCGATCATGAAATAAAATTTAATGGAGGAGATGACTCATGGCATTTGATGGATGCGTTACGAAAGCGACGGTGCAAGAGCTTCAAAAGGCACTTTTAACGGGTCGGATTACGAAGATTTATCAACTTTCTAAATACGAAATGCTCTTCACCATCCGTCAGCAACGTCAAAATAAAAAGGTACTTTTTTCGGTGCACCCCACTTATGCGCGCATCCAATTGACGCATCTGGATTATGCGCATGCTAACGAGCCACCGATGTTTTGTATGTTGATGCGTAAGCATTTAGAAGGAACCATTGTGACCGATATTGAGCAAGTCAATCATGATCGAATCATTAAATGGACCCTCACACAGCGGGATGAATTTGGTGGCGATGTGACGAAGTATTTATACCTTGAAGTGATGAATAAACATAGTAATTTCATTTTAACCACAAAAGAAGGAAAAATCATCGACTGTATCAAGCATGTGCCACCTCTGATGAACCGTCATAGAACCCTTCAGCCATCGGCGACTTATGTTTTGCCACCTGAAACCCAGAAAATTGATCCTCATGAAGCAACACTGGCTCATTTTGAATCCTTTGTCAAAGACGTTGATACAACCCTCGCAGCAGGGATCATGCGAACTTTCAATGGGCTATCGAAACAAATTGCCAATGAAATCGTATACCGAGCAGCTTCTGAAGCGCCAGAAGCACTTTTAACGATGTTTCAAACTGTGATGGCAGAAATAAGAGATGACCCAAAGCCATCCATCATGAGTGGAGATAAGGAACAGTTTTATTTAATCCCTTTGACGCATTTGAAAAGTGACGTGAAATCTTATGACAGCGTGGCAACCTTGCTAGATGCTTTTTATTTCGGTAAAGAAACAAAAGATCGCATTAAAGATCATTTTAGCAATATCGAAATGCTCGTTAAGCAATGGTTGAGTAAAAATGTGAAAAAGCTAGAAAAACTAGCGATTGAACTGGTGAATACTGAAAAAGCAGATGACTATCGACTTAAAGGCGAGTTGATTTTAGCCAATGCGTACCGGCTTAATCGCGGAGATCAGATATTGATCACACAAAATTTCTACGATGAAAATTTAGCAGAGATTAAAATCGCACTCGATCCTTTGTTAACGCCATCTGATAATGCACAAAAATACTTCAAACGGTATAACAAAGCAAAAGCTGCCGTTTCACATCTCAACGTACAAATTGAAGTTGCCGAGCGAGAAATCGACTATTTCGAAGGGTTAATGACGTATTTAGTGTCTGCTGATATTCAAGATGTTTATGAAATTCAAGAAGAATTGCGTACCCGTGGTTATTTAAAAAAACGTCATGAAAAGAAGATAAAAAAGCGGACGTTGCCTCATGTAGACCGTTACGAGACAGAAAATGGCATTGAACTTGTCGTCGGTAAAAATAATTTACAAAATGACTATGTGACCCATAAATTAGGGAAGCGTCATGAATGGTGGTTTCATGCCAAAGAAATGCCTGGTTCACATGTACTGGTTCGATCATCCGTTGACCCATTAGAAGAGACTGAAATTAGAGCGGCTGCTAACTTGGCTGCTTATTTTTCCAAAGGACGCGATTCATCCAGTGTCGCCATTGATTACACGCAGATTAGAAATTTAAAAAAAGTGCCTGGAACAGCACTTGGATTTGTGACGTACGACACCTGTAAAACCATCTATATTGATCCAGCTTATGAAGATGTCATGAAGTTAACGAAACTTAAAAGACAGTAAAATCTCGCTTTCTCAGATCACATCTGATGAAGCGGGATTTTTAAGTATTAAGGCATGCGTTGTTCATAAGTAAATCCTTCTCCAAGGGTTTCGTAAGTATGACTGACAGTCACGAAACTTGCGGGATCAATGTCATTGATCAGTTGTTTGAGTTTTGACAGTTCACGCTTTTGAATGACGACCATTAAAAGACGTTTATCATGCCCTGAGTGCGCCCCCATTGCATAGATCATGGTGGCGCCACGCTGTAAGTCATGTTTAACAGCGTCACTGATTTGTTCGTAGTGGTCGGAGATAATCATGACTTTGTAACCAAAAAGAGCGCCTTCTTGAACTTTAGAGATGACGACAGATGCGATAAAGAGTCCGATTAACGTATAGAGTGCGCTTGTGAGCGAAACGGTAAGTAATGAAAGTGAGATGACGCACACGTCGAAGAGAAAGAGTGTTTTTGAAATGGGAATATCCCATTTTGTATTTAAAATTTTACTTACCAAGACGGAGCCGCCAGTTGTCCCATTGGCTTTGACAACGATACCGACACCAAGTCCAATGATGACCCCATAACAGACGATGACGAGGAATAAGTCATTGTGCCAATCGGGTAAGACAGGACCAATTCTTCCCCACAGTGCGAGCATGCCTGTTAACGCAGCGACGCCATAAACCGTCATTAAAACTGTTTTTAAATCCGACATTTTAAATAAGATGAGAATGAAAGGAAAATTCAAAATTAAATTGGTGATCCAAACATTGATCCCCAATTGGCGATAAACAATTAAGTTAATGCCAGAGAATCCCCCATCGGCCAAGCCATAGCGAATGGAAAAGTTAACAATGGCAAAAGCCATAATGCTTGTTCCAAATAAGATCATGATCAGTTGTTTAAGTAATTTGACGTTCATAAGTGGCACTCCTTTTGAATAAAATTGAACGAAGGTGACTTGACAATTTGATTTCACCTCGTACGTTGTCCCATTAGGTTGTCCTTTCATTTTACCACAAATAGCGCTAAGAATATAGAGGGAAGGTGAGAAATTAAAATGAAGCGTATGATCAGACGAGAAATCAGAGCTGTCGGGTTTAAGGGGGACTTTAATCATGAAAAAAAGAATTGCACTCAGTGGCATAACAGGGAAAATGGGCAAGTTTTTACTGCAAGGATTTGAAGTGAATCCTGATTATGAAGTGGTTGCTGGGATGGCATCAACAGAAGATTTATCAGGTGTGATTCCGATTTATTCCGATGCGAAAACCATGTATGATGAAGTTGACTTTGATCTATTTGTTGATTTTACGCGGGTTACATGTTCGAAAGTGGCTTGTACATTTTTATTAAAAAAAGGGATTCCAATTATTGTGGGTACGACAGGATTTAATCAAGATGAGATTCAAGCGCTACAAAAGATTGCTGAAGAACATAAAACCGGTGGGATCATTGCACCTAACTTTGCAATTGGTATTGTCTTGTTACATAAATATTTGCAGATGGGGCGGAAATACTTTAAAAATTTTGCGATTTATGAGTACCATCATTTATCAAAGTATGATAATCCATCAGGAACAGCGCATTATTTAGCAGAAGCAACCTTGGGTCATGCTCGTGTAGAAGAAGTGGATATTCACGGATTTCGTTTGCCAGGCGTTTTGGCGACGCATACGGTGATCATGAGTGATGAAACCCAAAAAATTGAATTGACACATCAATCTAATAACCGTTATTCCTTTGAGGAAGGGGTCTTATGGGCGCTTGAACTGGTGGATGGGATGCAGACTGTGCTTTATGGGTTGGAAAGCCTGTTGTGAGCTTTCATTAAGCTTGAGAAATCGTTTATTTTGTAATGTTTTGTCAAGTCTGCATAAAAGGGACAAGGTGCTTCATAGGTTTAGGTATATCGATTTTGGGAGTGAGGAAAAATGAAAAGAAATACTTATGTAACAGCAGGATTATTTGTTTTATTTGGCTTATTAACCATAACATACTTGCAGATGGGTGAGCGAGAAGAAACACAATTTCCGATTGTTGGCACGTTAAATCCAATTGGTGATGTGGCCACCATTGGTGATGTCGTAGAGGCTGAGGAGGAGGAAGCCGGTGTCGCAGCAGATGCTGAGACTTCAGAATCAGAAGAAGCTGATGAAGAGACAGAAGCGATGGCTGAGGGGTCAGAGTCTGATGAAGAAACAAATGAGTCAGACCAAGAAGTCATTTCGAGAATAAGTGCCTTACGTGCAAGCATGGAAGAAGGACGTACCCAACAAGTGACTGCTTTAACAGAAATTATTGCAAGTGCTGATTATGATGCGATGATGAAAAACGCTGCGAAAGAGACCTTAAATGAATTACAAACGTTAGCAAATAGCAGTCGCATGTTAGAAACCGTCATTTCTCATATGGGATTTGATGATGTGCTCGTAGATGCAACAGTTGATTCCATTCGCGTCACTGTGCAAGTGGCCAGCTTAGAAGAGGTCCCAACCCGTGAAGCATTAGCAGAATTATATGTCTTGGCTGGGATTGAATTTGGCGCGCATCGAAACGGGCATATCTCCATTGATTTTCAACCTTTGAATTAGCGAGGAGGAGGCTATGTCGAGATTAAGTCGTTTTTTAGATAGAGGACGTCAAGTCGTTGATTTAACAAAAATGGGAATTAGAATTGAAAAAGAAGAAGAAAACATTGAAACATTGTATGCCAATTTGGGACGGGTCTTTTACAAAGTTCACGAGATGTCACCTGAGGTTATGTATGAAGATTTGTTTCGAACGATCGCAGGTTCTGAGCGACAACTCGCTTATCTTAAACGAGAAACACAATTGATAAGTGGTAGAGGGAAATGTCAAAAATGTGACCATGCTTTACATGTGAATGATTTGTATTGTTCGTTATGTGGCCATGCGATTGAAAAAGAGATGGGTGATTGGACAAACTCGTGCAATTGAGGACGAGTTGACGCAGTAATGGGAAATGAGATGTATGAATAGGGATGTTATTGATGTTGTGCTACACGCATACTTGGTTATTTACAGCGTTTGGTAGTCGTTTTTCATGAACGACCTTTGAAAGTTGAATGGTTCGCTTCAACAATTCGAAGGTCATTTTTTAATCACTGCGCGCATAAAAGTGAAATGATCGCCAAGGTTGAGGGCAATGGTAATGGGTTCGTCAAAATTTCTTCTTTCTCTTGTATGTGCTTCAAGATGATGGATACTGGTTGCAATTTCGAAATAACCCGTTTTATTTTCAAAGGGGAATAAGGTGTAAATCCCTGGTGGGATATCAATGCCAATGCGGTAAGTCCCGGGCAAGAGCCTATGATGTTCAAAATTGGGTACAATGGCATCCTCAAGCGGTAGAAGTGTGGCATGTTTAATGGTCAAGTACTGACCGTCTTGCAAATGCATCATGGCATGATTTTCAAAATGTTTTTGCCAGATGATTTCAGAGACAGTTAAAGATGGACTGCGTGTGAGCAACACATAACCTGGCGCATCTGTCTTTGCCATCACAAAATAATCCCCTGAGGGTAAATCAGTACCGATTAAAAAGGTGGTGGGTGAAAATTCATCAGCGACGGGTGTTTGTTGTTCATTCACGGGAACAGATGCCATGACTGGAGAAAGGTCATCTTCAGGCACTGTTTCATCCATCAGGATATCCATTTTAACTTGTTGTTGTTCTGCTTCAGATGCTGCATTGGTGTAGTTGATAATAAGAGACGTGATGAAAAAGATGATAACCCATGCCCACCATTTCATATAAATAGGTTCCTTTTTTTTGACCATATGATGACCCCCGAAAAGTGACTCTTTTTATTTTGATACAAATCAAAAAAAATATTCAACCGTGAATAAAGATGAATATTTTTTCTGTGAGGGTATTTGGAATGGATGAGATGCTCGTGCAGCACAACATGAACGACATGGGGTCGGATCAATGAATGGGTGTTTTTTGATCTAAGTCGTTTAAGGCATCTAAAGCGTCAAGGGCTAATTGATGTGTGGGCTGAAGGGCTAATACTTTTTCATAGTACAGCTTTGCTGCTGAAAAGTCGTCTAATTCAAATTCATAAATCACGGCAATTTCTAGAAGCAGTAAAATGTTATCTGAAAAGTGTTGAAGGGCTTGTTCTAAAATGTCGACTGCTGCTTTTGGATCTTTTAGATAAGTAGCATACAATGTTTTAAGTTGTAAATAATTTTCTAAATCATCAGGGTCATTTTCTATTTTGGCTTGTCGTTTTAAAATCAATGCGTCCACATCAGAGTGATGTTCATCAGTCAAGTCAAACAAATTTAATTGTTCACAAGCGTAGTAAATCCCATCGTCGTCAATGGACTTGGTCACAAAATCAGCAACGGCTTTGACTGAAGGGACGGCATTTCCCATGGCAACGCCGATATCAGCCATTTGAATGAGTTCTAAATCATTGATGCCATCACCGAAAAAGATGACTTTTTTAGGCAGTTCATGCGCTAAGATTTCCATTGTTTTGGCCAAACCGATGGCTTTTGATGCACCGACTGGAATGACATCGGCACCACCCGTTAGCCAAGGTAGAAATCGCAGTTTATCTTTGAATTTGTCACGAATGGCTGTGATGTCTTCTGATAAATACCACATTTGATAAATGGCTTCATGTTGATCAATGCGCGTTGAAACCTCAGGCATGGTCGTATAATATTTTTCAAACGCTTGACGCATTTGAGGTGTTAGTCCGGTGACAGAAGAATGGGTGGCAGAATTGAAGCCGATATGAATGCCGCTTTGTTGGGTTTCATTTAAGATGTCGTGAAGCACGTCTTCGTCAATGGCATTTTCATAGATCACTTCATCATTTCGTAAAACCAGTTGTCCATTGGCTAAAATAAAAAAATCGAAAGGAAGCGATTTAACCACTTCTATTAATTCAAAAGGGGCACGTCCTGTTGCAATGGCAAGTGTGTGACCTGCTGCTTTTAATTGATCGAGTGCGTCTAATGTGCGCTCCGGAATACATCCTGTCTGGTTGTTGTATAAAGTTTCGTCAATGTCAAAAATAATGAGACAAGCTTCCATGTTACCATCTCCTGAAATTAAGATAATTTTCGCTACCCCTTATCATAGCTCATCTGAGTAAAAATTGCAAGAAAAATTTATCGCCTATTGGCGTATGCCATGACCAAATTAGACGAATTGCGTATGATAACAGTGTAGTACAAGTCAAGCAAGACTTCTTGAGGAGTCTTTAGAAAAAGGAGATGCTATACTATGACAAATTATCAAAGATGTAGACCATGTGGTGGAGGACGCAGTTTACCTAATCCATGTCCAGAGCCTCAACCACAACCAACAAAGCCAGGATGTGGCTGTTCAGAAACGATTGTAGAACCAACTGTTCACTGCCGCATTGCAGATCAGCACCATCATGAGAAAGTGCGTCACATTGTGCCAATTGTTTATCATCAAACGCATCATCACCACAAGCATCATGAATATGAAGTTAAGCGTAAATTTACGCAAGACCATCAACATCATGAGCACGGACGTTTCAATGGAGATTGGTGTGAAACTGATCGTGGACACGGTAGAAACTGCGATGACTTTAACAACGGACATGGTAGAAACTGTGATGACTTTGGTAACACAGCATCTTTTGATCAAGGATCTAACTGCGACGACCAGTTCTACTCATAAGCGAACAAGAAGAAGACTTCCCTTTTGGGCAAGTCTTTTTTTGTAGACAAAATGGCGCATTTAGATTACAATAGAAGGGGATAATAAGTGGAAATGAGTGATGAAGATGAGCATGAGTAAGATCCAAGTGATGGATACGCAACTTTCTAATATGATTGCAGCTGGAGAAGTGGTGGAGCGCCCTGCTTCTGCTGTGAAAGAGCTCGTTGAAAATTCAGTGGATGCTGGGGCAACTAAGATTGAGATTCATTTACAAGAAAGCGGCATCAGTCAAATCAAAGTCATTGACAATGGGGCAGGGATGAGCCAACAAGATGCCAAGCTGGCTTTTTTACGACATGCAACAAGTAAAGTCAAGTCGGCACAAGATATCATGCGTATTCAAACATTGGGATTTCGTGGTGAAGCTTTGCCGTCGATTGCAGCTGTTTCTGATGTTCAGTTGAAAACATCAGATGGCGAACATGAAGGCTATGCGATTCACATGAAAGGTGGTGAAGTCAAAGCAAAACAACCTTTTGCCATGAGAAAAGGAACCGAAATCGTGGTTAATCACCTCTTTTTTAACACACCTGCCAGGTTGAAACATTTGAAAAGTTTAAATACAGAGCTTTCACATATTACTGATTATATGACGAAAACAGCATTGGCACATCCGAATATTGCGTTCACATTAACCAATAATCACCGTGATGTCTTTAAAACGCCAGGGCAGACCAATACGCAAACTGTCGTGTCGCGCCTTTATGGGTTTGACATAGCGAAAATGATGCATCCGTTTACAGGTGGAAATGACGATTTCAAGATTTCAGGATTGATGAGTGCACCTGAGGTGACGCGGGCATCTCGTCATTACATCACGTTGATTGTGAACAAGCGCCCCATTAAACATTATGACTTGGTCAGAACAGTGGTCGACGCTTATCACACGTATTTGCCAAAGGATCGCTTTCCGATTGCGGTCATTCACATCGAGATTGATCCGTTACTCGTTGATGTCAATGTCCATCCCGCAAAAATAGAAGTACGGTTTTCAAAAGAAGAAGCTTTAAAGTCATTTATTTTAACACAGATTCAAAACACGTTAAAAACAATCACGCATATTCCAACGCCAACTTTGGTTAAGCCAGTTCCGAAAAAAGACCAACCTCTTTACCAGCAGCCATCATTGTTGATGAATCAGCCGCATCAACCCTTGGGAAATGAAGGAACTTACCGAGGAAATGATGAGACTTCATCAAAAAAAATGGAAATTCGTGAATCAGCCGGCCCTGGGTATCATGTAGAAGCTGAATTTGACAAAGGAAAAGGTGCAGCAGAGCAGGTACCGATCAAGTATCCACATCCGATTAAAAATGAACAGCGTCAAAGTAGGGTTGAAGCAGCAGAAAAAGAAAAGCGGGTGAGGATTCCGAATCGTGGTAACCCCCATTTAGAACTTTATTATATCGGACAGTTACATGGGACGTATTTGTTGGCACAAAATGAAGAAGGACTCTTTTTAATTGATCAACATGCAGCCATGGAGCGGGTGGAGTATGAGAAAAATTATCCATTGCTTGGTGCTGCTCATGCTGATGCGATGACATTACTTGTACCGCTGACACTTTCTTATCCTGTGAGCGAGTTGGTAAGGGTCAAGTCACATTTGCCGAAACTGATTGAATTTGGCTTTGAAATCGAAGTGTTTGGTGTCAATGATTTGATTGTGAGGACGACACCGAGTTGGGCAGTAAAAGATGCAAAGCCCATTGTTGAAACGGTGATTCAAACATTACTTAATGGAAAAGAAGTGTCCATTGCCAAATTAAGGGAAGCTGTTGCGATCATGATGAGCTGTAAAAAGTCCATTAAAGCCAATCAGTACATTAACGAAGCAGAAGTTCGTGGTTTGCTTGTTGACCTTTGTCAATGTGAACAGCCTTATACATGTCCCCATGGAAGGCCCATTATTGTGAAAATAACCAAGTATGAAATTGAAAAACTGTTTAAACGGGTTTAACAACATGAAACAAAAAGGGATTGTATCAAGCAGCTTTACGCTCATGAATAAAAGATAATGGGGTGGATCATCAATGAAGAAAATCATCATGCGTGTGGGAATCGGGTACATCATTTATGGAATGGGCATGTGGTTTTATTTGTTCCATGTTGCACCGGTTGGGGTTTTTGAAGCTTATAGCGGGACTGTCGCTGATCCGGCAACTTTTATGACAGCGGATCAACTGGCGATGAGTACAACTTTTGCAAGAAGTCGGTATCTTATGTTTTTTTTGTCGACGCCTTTTGAGTGGTTAGCCATTTGTTTTTTCATTTTCGGTGGGTTATCTCAACGCCTCGAATCACATGTAACATCAAAAATGGCTAAAGGCTGGCTACAAGTCACGGTTTATTATTTTATTTTTGCGACATTTATGTTTTTGGCGATGTTGCCTTTTCGCTTCATCGGTTATCAGCTCGCTAGATTTTATGGCACAGCAATCATGACATTGCCGCGCTGGTTAAGTCATAGAGGCATCGATTTTATCGTTGAATTCGTTTTATATCTGGTGATCATTCATGTCATTTTGTTTTTCATTCAAACATTTAAAAAACGATGGTGGGTTGTGACTTGGCTTGCGTTTATCCCCTTTGCTTTTTTCTTCATGCTCATCCAACCTGCTTTAATCGACCCGTTATACAGTGATTTTCAGCCCATCGCGCATCCTGCGTTAGAAGCTCGTATCCTTGCGATGGCTGAAGCTGCAGGTGTATCGGCCCATCGGGTGTTTGAAGTCAAGATGTCAGATCGGACGAATACGATTAATGCTTATGTGACAGGGGTTGGTCCGACTGCACGAATTGTTTTGTGGGATACAGCGCTTGATCAGCTGAGTGAGGATGAAATGATGTTTTTAATGGCACATGAGATTGCGCATTATGTGCATCGTGATGTGTATCGCGCGATTATCATTGCCAGTGTCTTCGCTTTTGGTGGGTTATATGTGGTTCACAAAGTGGTCGAAAAATGTGAAAAAGAAAGTTTAGCGAAAATTCCGCTGGTATTGTTGACAGTGTCGATGTTGCTTTTTGTCATGAGTCCAGCTATGAATGGCATTTCAAGGCGAATTGAAGCGCGCGCAGACCTATTTGCATTAGCGCTGACACAGGATCCAGAAGCTGGGATTGGTTTGTTTCAAACCCTTTCTACAACCGCTTTAAATGAAGTTCATCCGCCAGGGTTAGTCAGGTTTTTCAGATCAACACATCCGAGTGTTTTTGAGCGGATTGTCATGTTGATGGATGCGCAATAAAGCTGTTTAAGTTTAATAAAAAGACATATTTGAAAAAAGCCTTGCTTTGTCATAAGCAAGGTTTTTTTGTGGTGCACCAGACATGGCTCTGTTGCTAGATGGTGAAAGTCCGTTGCAAAAAGGACGCGTCGACCAACCGCTAGGGAAGTGATAAAAAGCTTTCAATCTCAATTCCCATCGATTTTTTTAAAGTGATCCACTAAAATTCGACAAAAAATTCAAAATTTGCTCAAATTACCTATTTCTTTTTTGGTATTTTTGTTTTATAATTGCCAACATGATAAATTTTGGGGTGGGGTAGCCAGTTGTATAGCACTCCTTTTTTAATTTACTGGGTCATGACATGGCACATGTTCATACATCAGGCGCAAAGCGTTGGACAGAACAACGCTATACATTTTAAAAATACAAAGTCGGATAGCTTGCACATGTGCTGCACTTGGATATCCGCGAAAGGTTGGTCATTATGAAAACTAAAAATCGTTGGCTTATTATCATCGTTAGTCTGATTGCAAATGTGATCGTTGGATCTGCTTATGCTTGGAGTGTTTTTCAACCACGCCTCATTGATTTGTTTGGGTTTACGACGCCACAAGCAAACTTGGCTTTTACACTTTCAGTCGGTCTGATGCCGTTTGCAATGATTGTAGCTGGAAAAGTACAGGCGAAAATTGGTGCCAAGTTAACTGTTTTATTAGGCGGCATTATCTTTGGAACAGGTTTTTTCTTAGCCGGTTTTACCACAGCGAATATCGCAACGTTATACTTAACATATGGCGTGTTAGGTGGTATCGGAATCGGTTTTGTCTATGGCATTACAGTTCCCAATTCAGTTAAATGGTTTCCTGATAAGCGCGGGTTAGCGGGCGGTATTATTGCCAGTGGTGTTGGTGGTGGCACTGTTGTCTTTGCACCTTTATTTAGAAGTACGATTGAAGCAATCGGCGTCTTAGAAACATTCACATTCTATGGGATTATCTTTGGTATTATCATCGTTTTGGCTTCTTTGTTTATTTCAGCACCACCTGCAGATTTTAAACCTGCTGGATGGACGCCACCGGTAACAGAAAATCAAAGTACAGTTGTGAATTTAACTGTTGGCGGCATGTTAAAAACGACCCATTTCTATGTTTTATGGTTGATATACGCATTAGCATGTGTGTCTGGTTTAATGATCATTGCACATGCTGGGCATATTGCAGAAATTAGAATTGGTGTGACACCTGCGATGGCTGCGACTGCAGTGGTCCTATTAGGTGTAGCGAATACAGGCGGACGTCTGTTTTTAGGGGCATTTTCTGATAAAATAGGACGCTATCAAACACTTGTTTTAATGTATGCTGTCACAGCTGGCATGTTGATTCTTTTAACATTCGCGACAACTTTCCCATTGTTTGTTATTTCAATCATGGGCATCGGGTTCTGTTTTGGTGGATTTTTAGGGGTCTTCCCATCGATTACAGCTGAAAATTTTGGTACCGCTAATTTAGGGATGAATTATGGTGTCGTGTTTATTGCATTTGGATTTGCCTCATTTGTAGGTCCAAGGCTGGCAGCCACTTTGTTTGAAGCAACAGGTAATCATGCGCTTGCTTTTATGATTGCCATGGTGATGAGTGTGTTTGCACTTATGGTAACGACAGTTTTGATCTTTTTGGCTCATAAGAAAAAGATGGCCAGTTCTGATCAACCTGTTTACAAGACAGTGCTTAGTCTAGAAGGAAAATAATGAAAGTAGCGAACAGTTTAAGGATCGCATCATTTGACCCAATTTCAAAATTGACCTTGTTATGTCATTAAACTGACACGCGTCTACAATAAATTTAATTAAAACGGAGGTCGTTTAACGATGAGTGAAACAACATCACCTTATTTATCAGCTGTTGACTATTTGAGAAAAATAGATACGGTAAGAAGCCCTGAAGGAATCATGGTTGACTATAAAGGAAATCAAATTACGAGAAAAGCTTACTGGACAATTATTGATTATTATAAGCAGTATTTTAAAGAATTAGGATTTTTCTATGGCTGCGGACAACCGATTGCGATTTGTAGCATGAATGTGCCTGAATTTGAGTTTGTTTATTTTGCTGCACTTGAATTAGGACTGATCGCAAGCTCAAGTGCTGTCTCTTTCCTCGCAAGTGATGTCATCAAACATACGACTGAAAAAGAAGCGCGTACATTGGTATTAAGCATTGAATATTGCTACGATCCTAAGTATGAACAGTTCGAAGTAAAAGAAGCACTTAAAGTTTTACATGAACAAGAAGGAAATAACAGATTAGAACGAATTATCTTCATTTCAGCAGGTGACTATTTACCGGAAGATCAAGAAAAAGCCTACAAAGAAGGGCTCGATTATGAAGCCATCATCAAAGAACTAGAATTGCCATCAGACATTGAAATCGTTTATCCAGGTACAATCAAAAAATACAGTGAAACGACCGTGCTCGCACCGTCTCAAGACAACATGACAAGCCTTCTAAGTCAAGATGCTGTTTATTCGAATACGGGTGGTACAACAACAGGTAACCCAACTTGTGCCGTTTTCAAACATCAAAATGTTTTGAATTTATTACAGGCCCATGAACCAGAGGTATATCCAGGATTTCCAGTTAAAGAAGGCGATCGTGAATTGCTCTTGATTCCATTTTCTCACATTGGTGCGCAATTCTTTGTTCTGTTACTGCGTCGTCGAGCGGGTGCATGTATTGTGTATAACCCGAGTGCGTTTTATACACCAGAAGAATTGATCAGATGTATCATTTCAGATGATATTAATAGCTTCCTCGGCACATTTACCGTCTATAACATGTTAGCCCGTTATGATGGATTGCAAGAAGGCTGCTTATCGCATTTAAGAGTTCCTTGTTGTGGTGGAGAAGCGATACCACCTGCACCAACTGCTTTTATTAATGAAAGACTTCAATGGGCAGGGTCTGTTCCAATGTTTACTGCTGGTGGCAGTACAGCAATTGGTGGTGGTATCATTACCCAATACGGAATGGCAGAACAGCATCGACGCAATCAAACAGGCTTCTTTATGCCAGGTGCAACAGCCGAAATTATCAATCCGAAAACAGGAAAAGTATGTGCGCCTGGAGAAGAAGGTTTACTTTATGTCAATTCGCCAGCTGCGATGGATCGCTTCCTTAACAATACAGAAGCGACAGAAAGATTCTTTAGTTATACGGATGATGAAGGCAATGTTTATGGAACAGATCACGATCTTGCACAAGTTGTTGGCGAAAAACACCCTGAAGATATCCTTGGCGACCGACAAGATCCGAGAATTTTCCAAATGAACTCTCGACCTCAAGATGTTGTCAGATATGATGAAGCAACGAATAGATATTATCCAGGGATTACATTTGGAGAAGATGGCTTGCTGACAGCAGTTGATCTAGATGAATGTAACAAGCTTTATTTGTTGAGAAATAAAATGTTAGATCATGCTGAGGTAAGTGCAGCAGAAGCCCTTGTCATCCCTTATTCAAAAGGCGAGAAATCAGGCAGATTAGTTTGCGATGTTGTCCTTAGAGATGGTGAAGATGCAGAAGCTGTGCTGAGAAAGATTTATGCTTCTTTTGAGCCAGCAGATAAGTTTGTTCCAGAAGGGATTCTCTTCCTCGTGAATTTCCAACGTAATCCTTCAACGAGTAAAAGAGAAATTGTCTCACTTCATAATGTACGAGAAGGTTATTACCGCGTCAACGATGAAGGGAACATTCAGTTAGCAACGCTTCCAGAATACGGTGATTTTGTTTGGACGACTGTTGATACAGTAGAAAAAAGAATCGCACCATTACCAGCTTCGATGAAAGAAATTAGAGAAGCACATCGCGATTTTGTTTTGAAAGGGTCGTATCACCAAAGTTAATTTGAATGAACTGTGATAAGTCATCACAGTTCTTTATGACATAAATGATTGAATGCGAATGTTGGCTATTGCGGTCATATTCGCATTAAATCGTGATGCTAAAAATAAATTTTAAAATCAAAGGAAAAATGCCAGATGAAAAAAAATAAATTGCTTTTTCGACTTTTAATCATGATGCTTGTGATTGGGGTCATCATCCCGACCTTAACGACACCATTGTCTACGTCTGCTGTTGAATTAAATGCATCAGCTACTGATCTCAATGAATCGGAAGAACTGAATGCGACTTTGGATGAACTAGAGGAAGTATTAGAAGCGTTAGATGCACTTCTTGATGAACTCAGTGAACAGGAAGTCGAAAAGGGTTCGGATGAATTAGATGTCATTTTGAACGAACTGACTGAATTAGATGCGACACTGAAGGAACTAAGCGAATCCGAAACGACACCGAGAAGGGCCATTTATTTGCTGCCTGGCTATTCGATAACTAAACTCTACAGTCAAAGATTTCGTGGAATCCCTATTTGGCTTGGCCCTGGCATTGTGACAGATATTGGCCTACATTTACTCGGTGGCAGATTGGGCAGACAATCAGAGTTAGTTAATAACGAAGATGGGACGGGCATGACTGCGTTCGTTGATAGAAGTCGCGATCGAATGGGGTCGCTTCCACTTTATCTTCCCATGATGGTTAGCATCAGAGCTGCCCTCATTCGCCATGGGCTAAATGATGTCTACACGCTTGAATTTTTCCCGTTTAATTTCGTTGGTGACTTAAATGATGCCGCAAGAGAATTGGCTGATGACATTGATGAAAAAGGCTATGAAAGTGTGGTTTTAATTGGACATAGCAATGGTGGTCTGCTCGCTTCGGCTTTCGTTGCCCAAAGTGAAGACAATCGAAACCTGGTTGAAAGTGCAGTTTTATTAGCCGCACCACTTTGGGGATCATACCTCGGGCTTGAAATGATTGAAACAGGTGGATTTACGTTATTTGATGGTACATTTTACATGACACTGATCAATGCTTTTTACAATATTTTCTTGCGACCTATTTCGAGAAGTTGGATGAGGGATTGGGCAAGGAATTCACCCAATTCGTACCAGCTCATACCAGGTCCAGAATACATTAGTAGAATTCCATTTTTGTATCGCACAGCTGAAGGAACACGAGGTGTCACTGACATGGATGAATTCTATGGCATTTTAAATCGCAGTCCGAATATGAATTCAAATCTTGTAGATGGCAATGAAAGAAGTTCACGCTATTTCCGTGAAACGGTCTTTAACGGTGATGTTTTGGATGTTTGGGAAGGAATAAATGTCACATTGGTTGGTTCTGAATACGGACGTTTGACACCGATCACAGTCGTTTATGAGCAACATGGCGATGAAGCTATTTTTGCGGGTAATATCTTTAGTCGAGCTGGAGATGGTCTTGTTATTGGCGCGAGTTTGAATGGAGATGGTCGATTCGATTTTGTGAATCTTCCGACGACGGTTGGTCATGTGTTATTAGCAATGGAGCCACGTGCTTTAAGAACAATCAATGACGTCATTTTAGGAAGACCGCTCTTTTTTGCAAATGACGAAACCGATTCACCTGCAACTTCTGATGTCGGGATGTCAGATATGATACGTGTCGAAATAAGAAGCTCGGATCCACTGATGTCTGTACGTCGCAACACAGGCATTCGTGTCCATGTTTACGATGAAGCGGGTGTGCTTGTCGCTGAAGCAACAGGTGATACACAACGCGGATTTTGGGATCATGACTTTATCTATTCGACTTGGAGCAATCATCAATATGAGACCAATATTTTGCTTTACATCCCGAAAGAAGGGTATACGTTAGAAGTGTTTACGGGTCATGCAAATCCGCAAGCAAGCCATATCAGCCTTTCAACGCATACACTGTCACAATCAGGTGCCATCTTATCTCGTCATGTGTATGAACTAATAGGTGCAAACAACTCAACACGCTCAATTTTTACTTTACAAGGGCATTATTCCATGACACCAACAAATGAACCGCATGTTCAGTTAGACTTGATTTCAACTGAATCCTTTCAACAAGATTGGTCGTTTACATCCACTACATTTGATTTAGAAAATGGAACATCTTTCACGCCAGAGATCGTCGGTTCAGATGCAGCCCATGTCAACATGAGCGATTACGATTGGCATTCTTCTCATCCTGATGTCGCCAGTGTATCTGATACAGGTGTGATTACTGGAAACAGCGCGGGAACAACGACGATTACAGCCATTTCAAGAGATGATAGCTTGAAAATAGAAATCATTTCTGTCACCGTGTATGAAGATCCGATCGAATAAGGTTAATGTATGAGAGAGGTTTTAATAGATGGATGTTCATAAATTTAAAAAGTATGGATATGTAAGTTCAACAATTCTTCTCGGCGCACTATTGACTATTCTAATCTTCGCTATATTTGATATCAGAATAAGCTTTGGACCGAATGCGATTAGTCATGATGCACGATATGAAGATGTTGTGGCGAATTTAACAAGCTTGCAAGAACAAGGCTATTAATATTCTATCGGAATAGGGAATGATTGATGAAGTAAGGGTGGTGAGTTAGGTGTCAGCAGTTAGAATCAATCTATCAGAGCTAAGACAATTTGTATCACGCGTCCAAAGTAGAAGTCGGACGATTCGAAGTGAAATAAACAGACTTAGAGCAGCATTCCAAAGTGTGCTCGACAGTGAAGCATTACAAGGGGCAATTAAACAAGCAATAGATGACAATATCACACAGTTTCATTTTCCAATTATCAATGGCTTAGAAGAATTACATCATGTACTCGATGATACAGTAGCGA
>JGI24700J35501_10930862_pt1 | contig 29357 bp, 30 predicted proteins | sample TergutTh196P1_FD_35501 | JGI IMG/M metagenome (IMG submission 35501)
GAATTGTGTTGTTGAAAGCGTGTCCCATGTGCAAAATTCCCGTTATGTTCGGCGGCGGAATTACCACCGAAAACGGCGTTTTTTCGGCGTTTACCCGTGCCCTAAAATATCCATTTTCTTCCCATTTCCTGTACAATTCTTCCTCTGCACTCGGATTATAATTTTTTTCTAACATTTTGTCCTCCAAATTTAGGTTTTAATTTTTAGTGATACTTTGTGCAATTTCAAATTAAATTTTATTTGCTTGGGAATCGAAACAATTAAAGTTGACAAAATCAAATTATTGCCGAAAAATCCCATTTTGTTCTTTTATTACTTTATCAGTGTATCACAAGATTTTGGGAATGTCAAAAATTTTTTGTTGTACTCGAAAATGGGCAGATATTATCCGCCCGTTTTCTGTTTTGAAATTTCAGCATAACAAAAGGGACTTTTCCAAGCCCCTTTTGTTGGTTGACTAAAAAACATTTATTTCCAGTTTATTTTTGCCTATTGCCTTGTGATAACAATATCGTACACCGTCAAATTGTTGGTGTTATCAGTTTGGATGCGGAAACCGCGCACAAATTGCTCTGGGCTGCCAGTATCTTCGAAAGCGGCATCGGATAACGTAACGGTTATTTCAAAATCTTCGTCTTGACCAATTTCTTGGTTGCCAAACCAACCCCATGGGCTATCTGGACCGCCGACTATTGCCGTTCCACCAAAGAAAATTGTGCCAGTTACAGTAAGCAAATATTCATTATTTGCTGTGTCCATATCAAAATCAAGTATGTTTTGGCGGTTTATGTCTAATGCGTGCCAGTTTTCGCCACGATTAGTCAACTGAATTGCGTTGCCGCCGTTAGGGTTTTCCACTATTGACCAAGATGGGTCGCCAGCTTGCATAAGTACAGGCGTTGCTAATACGTTTCCTGCGCCAAACACGCCATCAGCCAAAAATTGTACTAGCGGATCGGTGCTTAACGAGTAAATAACGTTTTCGTCTCGTGGAATGTACCTGTCAAGGTTGATTGAGTAAATTATCATGTTTTGTGTGTCGTTGGTTTGGATGCGAAAGCCGCGATCAAATTGGCCTGCTCCGCCTTCCATTGCTGACATTGTTTCGTCCGAAACTACAACAGATACGATAAAATCGCCGTTTTCGTCCGCTTCGGTATTTGCAAACCAACCCCAAGGACTATCTGGACCGCCAATTATAACGGTCGAACCTGCTCCAAATGGCAAATTGCCGCGAACGGTCAACAAATATTCATTGTTGGCGGGATCCCAATCAAAATGTTCCCTAGATAAATCTAAAGCGTGCCAGTTTTCTTCACGGTTTGTCAACTGAATTGCATTGTTGCCGCCTAATCCTTCAACTATTGTAAAAGATGGGCTGCCAGCCTCCATTAAATATGGAGTTGCCAAAACGTTTGACGCTCCCATTGTGCCTGTGTCTAATGCTTGCACATTAACGTCCATGAAAAGCGAATATACCGCACCTGGTGGAAATTCTACTAAAACAGGTTCGTCCTCTTCGGGTTCAGGCTCTGGTTCGGGTTCTGGTTCTACTTCAGGCTCTGGCTCTGGTTCTGGTTCGGGCGCAGGAGCCTCTACTTCTTGTACAACTTCAGTTGCAGGCGGATCGGCAGGAGCATCATCGCCGCAAGCCGCAAATAATGCCAACGAAAGTGTCAACATTAAAATTACACTTACAAAAACAAATTTATTTTTACGCATTTTTTATCCTCCAATATTTAGCTGCCTAATTGTGTGTTTACTTGATTTAGACGTTCGTCTAATACTTGCATTGCCTCTTCGACGATAGTTGCGGCATCGTTATCTGCCCAAATACGCCAAGCCCAGTTAGGACCTACGTCGATTCCGCCAGGAATCATTTGGTGAGCGGGCATTACTTGCAAATATGGATTACGTGTAAAGTTTACCATAGTTTCGTCAACCGAACGAGGATCGGCATGACGAGCGTATTCGCCAAACATCCAGTCGTCATCGTCAGCGCCTGGCAAAGGACGATTCCACAAATATATTGCGAACATAAAATCGTCAATTTCTTCTTCGGTGTAAAATTGCGGAATTGCGTTAAAGTTGGATGTTACCCAAGAATAATGGTCGCCGCCGCTTGGTCCGGCTGGGAACGAGACAAAGCCCCACGGATCGGCAAGGTTTGGTAAAATTTCGCCACTGGCAACATAATGTCCAGCGGAACGCATAGCGGACAAGCCACTGTTAAAGGCATCGATAAAGAAGTTCCATTCTGCGCCGATGTCATCTTCGTGCATAGCAAGCATTTCTTCGCGCAACTGCACAACCCAGTTGATTGTCTCTAAAAATTGCGGAGTATTTGTTGTGTTGATAAATTCGCCAGTTGTGGGATCGATGCTAACAAAAGCTGCTCCGTTGCTTGCCAACGCTCTATCCAAGAAATCTTGGTTAAACGAAGACATAGCCCACGTGTCGTTTATGCCGTCATTATCGAGGTCGCGAGAAAGGGCGCGTGCAACTTCGGTAAAAGTTTCCCAGTTCCAACGTCCTTCAGCTTGCAGTTGGAAAGGATAATCTGGCGGAAAACCAGCCTCTTCAAACAGACGCATATTAAAATAAACGCCGCCAGCAAATTCTGTTCCCATAGCGAAAGCGTGAGGCAAACCGCCACGCATGGTAAAGTCCATTACGCTTTGGTTCCAGTTTATGTCGGGATGAAAGTTGTCAAGTGCAATAGGTGCAAGAAGGTTTTGACCGTGCATTGTGCTAAACCAAGTTGGTTCCATAACCCAAATTTGGATGTCTCGGTTGCCAGCGGCAATTTCGAAAGGCATCATATCGCGGGTTTCCGTCCAGCCGCCCATGTTTACTGTGCGAATGCGGAAGTTGTGCAGGGCTTCGAGGTCTGCGCGGTCGTCCCAACGCATACGCTCTAAAGCGGTTTGTGGGTCAACAGTGTCGGTGGCTTCGTCTGCCCACCATGTTGCAATAGTAATTTCTAAACCACCGAGATCGCGAACGGGCGGACCTTCGGGTTCTGCTGGTGTGTCGTCGGTAGTATCGGCGGGTGCTACTGCGGTTTCTGCGGCGGCTGGTGCAGTTGCTGCTGGAGCGGAATCGTCGCCACAGGCTGCGAGGGCAAAAACTAATGCCAAAAGTGCTAATGTTACTAATTTTTTCATAGTAATTACTCCTTTTTATTTATTTTATTATACGCAAAGTTTGCGGTATAATTACAGGTTGACATTTTGCGAAAAATATCACAAAAACAAGCGGCACAACATAGCATTTTTCGAGTGATTTATGGCGTTTTTGCTAGTTTACAATCTTTTTTTGGCTATTTGTTAGTATAAATTTACTAGTAACCTAGTAATCTTATTGTAATATATTGCATGGGATTTGTCAAGGTTGCGAAAAAATTTTTTTGTATAGTAAAATCAAGTTCAAAACCGTGGGCGCCAAAACCGTGGGCCCTGCCCACACCCGCAAGGACGCGCGCGCCCTTGACCCGCATTTTTTGTATTGGGTTTTTATATTTTATTTTCATATTGTCATAGAGGACAGCAAAATTTTCACGTTTTGTTGTCCTTTTTGGAATTTGTTTGTTTTTCAATAATTTTGTTATTTTTATCTTTTTCATTATTTTTATCTTTTTTTTGTTCATATCGCAAATCGTCCAATTTTTTTGCTGTTTCGGCATCCAAAAGACCCGCCAGCGGATTATTTTTGACAGGTTTATTTTCCAAGTAACGGGAATTTATTCCTGATTTTGCGGCTCGTACCGATTCTTGCAAATCACTTGCCGACATTCTTATTGCGCCGTGGCTTAAAATTATCATTTGTTCTAATTTATCGGAGGTTGCAACGGTAACTTCATCTCGTTGGGTTAATCGCCAAGTTTGTTGCTCGATGTAGTGATCGGCGGTTTCTGCCTCTTTTGTGAAAATTACGGTTATGTTGTTGTATTCTTCTTTACTGCCAGTTCCGCCCTCTACCATGTGCGCGTCAAACACCAAAATAATTTTTTGCCCTGTTAAACCTTGATAATCGCATAACGTGTTGCATAATTTGTGCCGTGCCAAATCGAACGAATCTTTTGCTATTTTGGCAAGATGTTTCCACGAAAATATAATGTTGTAGCCGTCAACCAATAAATATCTTGTCATTGTAAAATATTTTCGGAACTTTCAACTACTTTTTTTGTCAAGTTTGCCGAATTTTCATTATTTAGCCTACAGCGAACAACTTCATAAATCATAATTCCCGCCGCAACGGACGCATTTAATGAAGGAATTTTTCCCAACATGGGAATATTTACCACAAAATCGGACTTTTCTCGGACAAGTTGACTAACTCCTTTACCTTCCGCACCGATTACCAAAGCCACAGCACCCGATAAATCCGTGTCGTACAGGCTTTTCACAGGATTTTTATCATAAGATTTTTTTCCAATTTTAGAGTTGTCAAAATTGCCGTTTTCGCTTTTTTCGCCGTTTTCGCCTTTTTCTTCATTATTTTCGCTATTATCGGCACAAACCACCCACAAACCCGCTTGTTTAAGCAAATCGACGGTTCTTGCGATGTTGGTAACTCGGGCAATTTGCACATATTCGATTGCTCCTGCGGAAGTTTTTGCAACAGCACCAGTAAGCCCAACCGCGCGGCGTTTTGGGATAATAACGCCGTCAACGCCGCCAGCTTCGGCAGTACGCAAAATTGCCCCTAAATTGTGGGGATCTTCTATTCCGTCCAAAATAACGACAAACGGCGGACGGTTGGCATTTTTTGCGGTTGCCAAAATATCGGCAACGTCAACGTATTCTTTTGCTGGGCAAATTGCTATTATTCCTTGATGATTGGCGGATTGTGCGATTGCATCCAATTTTTGCTTGTCTGCCAACGCTACGACAACTCCCTTTTCCTTGGCTTGTGCTACTATTGTACGCAAAGTACCGTTGACAGTGCCGTCCTGTTCCTTTTTAACGAGAAGTTTGTCGATGTTTCGGTCGTGTTTTATTGCCTCTTGCACGGCTTTGCGACCCTCTAATTGCAGGGTTTCAACCCAATCGGTTGGCTTTTCTTCTATATTATATTTATTTTTATGCAAAGTTCAAATATCTCCTTTATGCGTTCGTGTTTTTCCTGTAAAAATAGATAACCGAACAGCGTTTCTAGTCCTGTTGCGTGGCGATAAGCTATTGTATCGGCGTTTTTTGCCTTCGATTTGGCGTGTAAGTTGCGACCGCGCCGCATTATGGCTTGCTCTTCGGCGGTCAAATGGTCGGCTATTTGCTTGTACATTTCGGCTTGCGATTTTGCCGATACATATTTATGCGCAATTTTGTTGAGTTCGTCTAGCGGCTTGTCGCCTTGATTTATCAGCATTTTTCGGATATACAATTCAAAGACAGCATCGCCCATATATGCGAAAATTTTTGCGTTGTGAACATTGTTTTTGCCGCTTTGTTTGGTTTGTTCGTTCATTGCGGCAATGCAGAGCGAGTTAAATCAAATTTAAGTCCTGTTCTGCTTTCCATAATTTCCAGTAAAGTTGTGTCTTCTAGCCGTTTTTTGCCTAGCCAGCGGTGGACAATATTGCTGTTTAATGTCAAGTGCCAAATTTCTGTAACTGGCGAAGTTTGGTACAAATTGTGTAAAAATTCTCGGTGGGTTTTGCTGTTGCCTGGCGACCAAATTTCGATGATTAAATCGGGAAAACCTGCTATTTTTACGCCCGTTTTATTGGTTACAAAAGGCTGTTTGTCAAACAAAAAAATATCGGGCATTACATAATGCAAATCGCTAATTTCGTTTTCGATAAAATAGTCGATGTCGTCAAGTTGGCTTAAATCCACTAAACTTGCACCTTCGATTGTTTCGTCAAAATAAGTTAGGCAAATATTGCTACTGCCATAATTTTTTGTACCTTGGTTAATTTCTTCTTCAAATTTATCGATAACAGTTGACGATAATTTACCATTGAGCAGTGCGTGTCTTGGAGGAGTTTCTACATTAAATATCGTCATTTTTTTGTCCCCCTCGTTGCGGGCGCATCTTTTACAACAACGCCGAGTTTTGTCAACTCGTCTCGGATTTTATCTGCGGTTGCCCAATCTTTTGATTCGCGGGCTTGTTGGCGTTTTGCGATTAGTTCTTCAATTTGGGCGGAATTTTCCGTTGTTGCTGAAGTTTGGGCGGTTTCGGCGTATTTTGCAATGTCGATTCCTAGCAAGTTGCAGAGTTTTTCCAAATTTTCTAAAAATAAATTTGTCATTTCTTTGGAAAGCGTTTCTTGTGGCGGACAATCCAAAATTTGTTCACCCACTGATTTCTGCAAAGGTTCTTGAATCGTGTTCAAGCTAACATTTGCATACTTGACAAGTTCAAATATTACTGAAATTGCGTCGGCTGTGTTGAAATCGTCAGACATTTTTTCGTAAAAATCCTTTACAAAGCCTAAAGTTGGCAACATTAAAAGTTCTCGTTCACGATCAGTTAGACGGTCAATAGTCGTTTTGCCGCTGGTTTCTGCTAATCTTGTCCAGCAATTTTTTATGCGGTCAAGCCCTTTTTTGGCGGATTCTAGTAATTCTTCGCTGTATTCCATTGGCATTCGGTAATGTCCCGACAGCAGAAAAAAGCGGATAATTTGCGGCGAAAATTTTTCGGCAACTTCTCGGAATGTAAAAAAATTACCCAACGATTTGGACATTTTTTTGTGTCCACTAGTTAAAGCACCGTTGTGCATCCAATATTTTGCAAATGGCTTTTTTGCCGCATTTTCGGCATTTTCCAAATTTTCCAAATTTGTCAACGCTTCACTTTGTGCAATTTCGTTTTCGTGGTGCGGAAAAATTAAATCTTCGCCGCCGCCGTGAATGTCAACCTGCCCTAAATATTTTCGTGCCATCGCCGAGCATTCTATATGCCAGCCAGGCCGCCCTTTTCCCCAAGGACTTTCCCAAAAAGGTTCAACGTTCGTAACATTTTCAACATCGCTATTTGTCTCCGTTTTTACTGGTTTCCACAGCACAAAATCGACAGGGCTGTTTTTTTCTTCATTTATGGCGACTCTTGCACCTGCGATTAAATCGGCAATATTTTTTTTGGATAATTTGCCGTAATCGGTAAATTTTTCCGTGGCAAAGAACACGTGTCCACCTTTTTCGTAGGCAAATCCTGCTGAAATTAACTCGGCAATCATTTCGATAATTGTTGGAATTTCCTGTGTTACCTGTGGGTAATTTTCCGCAGGGCAAATGTTCAAAGATTGATAGTCAATTTTCGCCTCGTTTATGTATTTTTCGGAAACGGCGGCGGCGGAAGTGCCGTCTGTTTGGGCTTGTGCTATAATTTTGTCGTCTATATCAGTAAAATTTTGCACCATTGTAACTTTGTAATTGCGGCTTTCCAAAAAGCGGCGAACGGTATCAAAAACCACATAACACCGCATATTTCCCACATGGAGCAGATTGTAAACGGTTGGTCCGCAAACGTACATTTTAACTTCGTTTTCCTTGTGCGGGACAAACGGCTCTTTTTGGGCAGTTAATGTATTATATATTTTTATTGGATTATTTATATTTTCTGTTTTCAAAAAAATTCACCTCTTTAGTTTTTACGATAGTTGCAGGATTTCCCACAACCGTGCTACCATATGGCACAGTTTTAACTACTACCGAACCTGCTCCAATCCGCGAGTAATCTCCTACAAAAAAGCTACCCAAAATTTTTGCACCTGCTCCGATAATAACGTGGTTTCCGATAGTTGGATGACGCTTGACTTTATTGGTAGTTGTGCCACCTAAAGTTACGCCATGATAAATAGTTACATAATCGCCAATAACGCTAGTTTCGCCGATAACAACGCCCATTCCGTGGTCAATAAAAAGGCATTTTCCAATTTTTGCACCTGGGTGAATCTCAATTCCAGTAAGTAGCCGTGCCGTTTGAGATAAAAATCTTGCTAAAAAGAACATTTTGTTGTTGTACAGCCAGTGCGCAACCTTGTAAAACGCTGTAGCCCAAAAAGTAGGATACAACAGAATTTCCGCATTGCTTTTTATGGACGGATCTTTATTTTTTATGTTTCTTATATAATCGTTCAAAATTTTTCCTCTTCTATAAAACCGTGGGCGCTGCCCACACCCGCAAGGACGCGCGCGCCCTTGACCCGCAATTTTTCCTAATGGGATTGTTATAAAATTTTGGATTACTACTGGCGGTTTGTAGGGGCGAATCTGCTCCTACATTTTTATTTTATTTACAGCCGTTCATTTTCCAACAAACAAACTGCATGGGCGGCGATTCCTTCGCCGTTGCCAGTAAATCCGAGATATTCCTCTGTGGTGGCTTTTACATTGACTACTGTAGTAGAAATATCCAAAACTTCGGATATATTTTGTGCCATTTTCGGCAGAAAATCCGCCAATTTGGGCTTTTGTGCCACTATTATTGAATCTATGTTGACAACCGTAAAATTGCTAGCTTGTAATGCTTGTTTTACAGTTGCCAATAAATGCAAGCTGTTGGCGTTTTTGTAGCGGTCATCTGTATCGGGAAAAAACTTGCCAATATCTCCCAAGCTAGCTGCACCTAGCAAAGCATCCATAATTGCATGAACCAACACATCTGCATCAGAATGTCCTTGTAAACCTTTATCGAACGGCACAGTTACACCGCCCAAAATCAATAATCGTTCAGCTACCAATTTATGCACATCGTAGCCTATTCCTATTCGCATTTTTTCACTTCCTACTTCCTACATATAATATAACATATTGTTTGCACGTTATCAAGATAAATGTTGAAATAGTGGCGGATGTTGAAATATGGGCAAATTTTGAAACACGGGCAGATTTTGAGATACGGGCGGATAATATCCGCCCGTTTACTAAAACCCGCAATATTTTACAACTTTGCAACATTCTGCAACTTTGCGATATTCTACAACTTTTGCGACATTCTACAACTTTGCGATATTCTACAATTTTTGCAATACGCCACAACTTTACAATATTCTACAACCTCGCAACATTCCCACCATTACAAAAACTCAACTACCAATTTCCATTATAAAACAACATTACAAAGTACCAACTTCGATAGTAGTAGTAACCATTTCTTGGATTACGCGCGTTGCTACAACTTCCTCTTCGCCCACTTGGATTCCATTTATTCTTGTAATATGCACTACTATTTCTTGTTCGCCTGCTGTACCTGCCCTTAAAACTTGCGAGAACGTGGAACTTTCGCCAGGGTTGGATATTGTTTCCGTTTCTATTGGGATTTCCTCTATTCTAGTAATTGCCTCAACTGTGCGAACCGACAAATATGGGCGCGAAGATTGTATTGTCAATACCTCGCCAACGTGCAAAGTCGCATTTGACGAGATTCCTGGATTGTATTCATACAGCTGTGCGATGGTTATTCCGTGCCGCAATGCAATCGAGCCCAAATTATCGCCTGGTTGCACAATGTATTCTTCCATAACGGTTGCATCGCCCTCTAAACGTGTCAAAACTTGCTCGATTGTGCTTAACTGGCTTTCGTCAATGTCAACATTGGACATTGCGAAATCTTCCACAAAATCCACCGAAACATATTCGTTTGCCGACATATACGGAAGTTGCAATCGTCTAATTAACTCGTTTGCGTCCTCCTGGTTGCGTAAAACGGCAACGCGATTAGATTCAACCTCGATTGCAACGCCCAAAATGCGAAAATGCAACACGTCAACCAATCTATTTACAGCATCGTCAAACGAGATTATATTTTGGCTAGATGTATTTGTTGCTGCGATTGTTATGTTATCACTTAAAACGATTCTGGCGTTTTCGATATTTTCCAAGCGGCGGATTGCCTCTGTTCGCAGAACGCTTTCGGTCATATCTTCCGTTAAAGCAATAAATGCGATTGGCTCGGAATCATCGACGATTTCGTCAACCGTTTCGGATTCCTCCGAGTTTTCGGCATTTTCAGTGTTTTCAGTTGTAGCAACTACCGCAGTTGTAGGAATATCTCCAACATAGATTGCTATTGCGTTATCTCGTGTAATGTTCCAAATTATCAAAAAAATCATTGTTGCCAACAAAATAACAGCAGTGGAAATTCCCACAATTTTTGTGCGGCGCATAAAACGGCGCGCCTTTTTTACCTTGCGAGATACCTTGTTTGTAACCGATACTTTTTTTACTTTTTTTGCCCGTTTTGGCGTGTATTTTGTTGTTGTGCGTGTTGGTTGCGGTTGTCTAACTGGTTTTGGCTGTGGTTGCGGTTGCGAAACCTGTGCTGGCTTGGGACGGCGCGGCAATTCGGTTGACAACTCGGGCGGTGGAGCGGGCATTTTTACACTTTTTATCGGTTTGGCTGTTCTTACTGGTGGTGGCGATTTTCTTTCTGGCATTTTTACACCTACTTTTTAATAGTACATAGTTAAGGTAAAATAGTTATAAATTGGGCTGTGTTAGTGTCTGCTAACATTACTATATATAATCTCATTTGGGTACGCAAATCGGTAAAAATTAGAGTGCTGTCGGTTGCGGTATTTATTGTGTTGCCGTCCACGCGGATTGTGCGGCGGCTAGCTGGCGTTGTGCCTGTTGCAGGAATAGTTACAACCATCGTATGACCATGCCGCAAAGATTGTATTGTGCCGATAAAGCCAACTTCTGTAACTATTTGTGCAGTGGGATCTAGCACATCAAGGTTGTAAATTTCGCGGCTTTCCATGGAAACGTGTAATTCCATTCCCAAGCGAAGGCTGTAAATATCGTATACTTCGGGCGGCAAAGCTAATCTTGCCAAAGTGCCGTTTGCTTGCCTTATTGTAATTGTGTCAAGTTGTTGAGTTATGTGAATTTCCTCCAAAAAGCCAGTGGTTTCCGAATTTAGACCTTGCGCTGTTATGCTTGCAAGCCTATCAAATTCCACTTGTGCAACTATGCTGTCGCCGATTCGCAAATCGAACCATCGTGCCGCCGTCGAGCCGTTGCGGACAAAAGTAGTTGCTCCGCCGACGGTTGTTTCTGTTGCAACTGGTAATTCGTGCGTATTGCCATTAAAATCTTCAATAACTAGCACAGGACGTTGCTCGACAAAATAACGTGCAATTAACATTCCTTGAATTGTGCGAGTGCGTTCGGGCAACCGCAAAGCGTGAAGAATGTTCGGTGCACTGTAATCGAAAGTAATTATCTCGTTTAGGCGCAAATCGGACAACGGCACATTTTCGTTGCCGCGCATAATTGTTGTGTGCTGCGTTACAAGATATGTATTATCCTCGGAAACAACTTCGCCAGTCAATATGCGTACACGAGATGTACGTATTGTAATTGTTGGGCCCGCCGCTGTTGTGGTTGTTCCCAAAATTACGCCCTCTGCACGAAACAAAACGGCGTTATTTGGAGGAATTACCGCAATAGGAGGAATCGCCGTTGTCGGCAAATCTGGAAAAGTGGGAATCGGCGTTGCCACAGGAAAATCCACAGGCGGCAACTCTGATACATCTGGCAAAGGCGGAGGAGTCGGCATTGGCGTTGGAACTGGCGTAATTTCTTCATTATTTTCGTTATTTTCAATATTTTCGTCATTTTCATTATTTTCAGCATTTTCATTATTTTGAGGAACATTATTAGGAGCATCAAAAGGTTCGCGAGCGAGCATACTGATAATTTGCTCATTTGCATTAAGCCCAACAGCGGCAAGCATTCCAACTTCCAAATCGGTTGGATTTATGCGTTCGTTGTTCAGCATAATAACGGGATTTGCGGCAAATTCGTAGGTACTTGTGCCGTTTTCGGTGGTAATTTGAATTGCATTAGGCAAAACGGAATCCAATGTACCGTGAAATGTACGTGTAAAAGGGCTTTCGGGTTCTGGCGTTGGAGTTGGAGTTGGCGTTGATAACGGCGTTGGCGGGTTTGCATTTGCAAAACCTGGCGAACTTGGCGCGGATATTCGCAAAGTATAAAACATTTGTGCAAGTTCTGCCCGTGTAACGTGCCGTGCTGGCGAAAAATGCCCATCGTAGGTTGTAACAATTCCTAGTTGATAGGCTAAATATGCGTATTGGCGGTACATTGCACTAATTGCGGCGTTATCGGTAAATGTAAACGATTGTGTTTCGGGAAAATTAGTTTGGTTGGCTAAACGCAACACAAAAGTAGCGGCTGCCTCTTTGCTTAGCAAAGCTACTGTTTCTGTGCCGTTTGGTGCAACAGATATAAAATTCATTAAGTCATTTTGAGTAATAATATCCAGTTCCATTAAAAAAGCAATTTCTCGGTTGGCAATTCTGCGCCAACTTGGATGAATGCTTGCCATGCTTTCTAAAGCGGCACCGTGCCGTTCGTATGCTAAATCGAACATAGCTTGATCGGCTGGCGTTATGCTTGCTGGCGAATACTTAAATCCTGCTGCCATTGCTAACGCTATCGCCGTTTCAAAGGAATCTGGCACACGGCTTGGGTTAAAATTATTTGAAGCATCGCCTACCATGTAACTTCCGTTCGCTGGGCTAGAAACCCAACGTATTGCTTCTACTGCAAAATGGTTGACGGGTACATCTAAAAAATTGCTTGCCAAAACTGGTGCGGTGCTTGCTATGGAAAAAAATATTGTTAGTGCTAAAACCATTTTTATAAATTTCATATACTTTGCTACTTAAACATAAGCAAATAAAACAGCTTTTTACTGTTTGTTTAGTAGCACTCCTCTCCATTTTATATAGTTTATTAAAAATCAAATATTTCTAGGGTTTACACAATACATAACACAATTTGGAAAACTTTGCGAAACTTTTTTTACTGCCTTAAACGCCGCTTTTTCGGTTTCGAAGTAAGCAAAAACGGTTGGCCCGCTACCTGTCATATTAACGCCCAAAGAATCTTGTTGACGAAAGGCTGCGATAAGTTCCAAAACTTCCATGTACATAGACGAAACAACTGGCGTAAAATTATTTGATAAATTTTCGGCAATTTTGGAAATATTTCCTAATTTTAGAGCATTTACTACGGTTTCGGTTTGGCGTTCTTTTGGGAAAAAACTTTTGTCTAGTTCTTGATAAATTTTTGCCGTTTTGTCAAGCGGCATTTTTATGGGCAAATACGCTAAAACTATAACAACATTGGGATGCTTTGGCAATTCGGTTAGTTTTGTGCCTGTTCCCTCGGCTAGTTGCGTGCCGCCAAGTAGGCAAAAAGGCACATCTGCGCCAAGTTCGGCGGCAATTTGCAACAATTTTGGTTGAGGAATTTTCAAATCGAAAAGTTCGTTGATTCCGTGTAGCGTTGCGGCGCAATCGGCACTACCGCCAGCAAGCCCAGCCGCTATCGGAATATTTTTGTATATTTCTATTGCAACGCCTTGCTGTATCGAATATCCTGTCAATAGACGTTTTGCCGCTTTGTAAGCTAAATTGGTTTCGTTGGCTGGGCAGTTTGGCGAGTTTGTTTTTATTGTAGTTTTGGCGGCTTTTTCCAAACTTACAGAATCGTACAGTCCAACAGTTTGCATAACGGATGCCAAATTATGATAACCATCCGCACGTTTTTCAAGTACATCTAAAGTTAAGTTGATTTTTGCCCACGCTTTTAGTATAATAGTTTTCATAATTATAATATACAACAAATTTATTAAATTGTCTAGTTTTAATTTTTGTGGTACAATATTTATTGTAAATTTTTTGTGAACTTTTTGAAGGAGGGTTTCCATGTTTGGAAAAAAAACTACGGTTGACACAAACGTTAATCAACCACAACGCTCTTCCATTGATTTATTGCTAGAGGAGAGCAAACGATTATTACAAGAAAGCGAAACTGGAAAGTTACATATGGGTAGAGTCCCAAACGATGCTTCTCCTAAAATGTTAGAGATATTTGAAAATTTGTCCACGGCTTTTGACAACTGCAATAAGCTAGCAGACTTTAACATTATGAAACAAAGTCTTGCTAATCAGTCATTAAAAATAGGCTTGTACGATACTGCTTTGCCTAAAGATGGCACTAATCCGTTATCGGACCATAATTATCCTGTTACTTGGTCGTCAGAATTTAAGCAGTTGTTGGGTTTTTCGAATGAAAACGATTTTCCCAATAAAGTTGGCTCGTGGTCGGCTTTGTTGCACCCAGAAGATGCTCCGCAGGTTGTTAAGCAGTTTGGCGCTTTTTTTAGCGATAAATCGGGCAAAACGCCTTACGACGTTGAGCATCGTATAAGAAATAAAAATGGACAATATCGTTGGTTTCAAGGAGTAGGTAAAATTTCGCGCGATGCAAGTGGTAACCCTATTCATATTTCTGGAATGATTCGCGATATTCACGAAGAAAAACTTAAACGAGATGCCGCACAAATGGTCGCTGGTTACGACGACTTAATCAGCATTATAATGAGAATGTCCGATGCCCTTAAATTGGGAAGAAATATCCATGTTGACAATATTTCCAATTTATCGCCCGAACTTACCAAAATTTTATCCCTCATCGAAGATATGGTTTCGTACGTTTATCAACAACAAGAATATGAAAACACAAAAAATGCCCTTATTATGCAATCTTCCGACTTAAAGTTTTGGGATATGGAAGTTGTTGCGGGCGATCCCGTTAATCCCAACAACAAATTTGTTTGGTCGGACGAATTTAGAAAACTTTTGGGCTTTAGCAACGAACAAGATTTCCCCAACGTTTTGGGCAGTTGGGCAGACAGATTGCATCCCGAAGATAGAGATTATGCAAATAACGCCTTTGGGGCTCATTTGCTTGACAAAACGGGCAAAACGCCCCTCGATATTGAATATCGGCTTATGCGAAAAAATGGCGAATACGGCTATTTTAGATCGCATGGCTCTACTTTGCGTGATAGAGACGGCACGCCCTTAAAAGTTGCAGGCGCTATTCAAGATATTTCTCAACAAAAAATAGATGCAATCGACAAAGAGGTTTCGTTGCTACGTTTAGATTTGCTACAAAAGTCCATAAATATTGCCCTTTGGGATATGGTTGTCAACTCAAAAGACCCAGTTAGTGGCGACAACGAGTTTTGGTGGTCGGATGAATTTCGACATTTATTAGGTTACAATAATGAATCCGATTTTCCCAACAAATTAAGTTCTTGGGGCGACAGTTTGCACCCAGAAGATAAAAACAAAATTTTGACAGGTTTTAACGCAGCTTTAATGGACAGATCGGGCAGAACTCCGTGCGAATTTGAGTATCGAGTTCGCCGTAAAACTGGCGAATATATTTGGTTTAGGGCGGACGGCTCTATTTTGCGCGATGCAACTGGAACGCCGTTGCGTGTTGTCGGCTCGGTTCAAGATATTACCCGCGAAAAGGAACAAAAAGACGTACTAGATGACCTAATCACAAACTTTAGCACCGCCATCGAAGAAATGATAAAGCAAATTGAGGCTATTTTGTCCACCACAGAATCGTTATCCAAAGCCCAGGAATCCAATTTGCGGTTATCGGTGGAATCGTCCACGAACGTAAACGAAACGCAAACGATAATAGCGGCGATAAAATCTATTGCGGCGCAAAGTAACATTTTGGGCTTAAATGCCTCAATCGAAGCGGCAAGAGCAGGTGCGGCAGGTCGCGGTTTTTCGGTTGTTTCGGAAGAAGTTCGCTCACTTGCCAAAAGTAGCCGAGCCTCCTCGGAGCAAATCGAACAAAAACTAGGCACTCTCCGCGAATCCGTTGAAGAAATCGTTACAGCCGTAACCAGCACCGACAAACTAGTTACCAAACAAAGCGACGTAGCCGCCGAACTAAAAGACAATCTAGCCAACGTAAACTCAATGTACATACGCCTAGTCGATATGTTACGCACGCACTAAACCCCAAAACCTTGGGGCTCTGCCCCAAACCCCGCTGGGTACGCGTACCCAGACCCGCATTTTTGGTTTATTTATTGCAGGGATTTTGTTTGTGATTATATAATAAATGCGAATCAGCCTTGGATTTACATTGCTTGCGTAGGGGCGACCGTCCTCGGTCGCCCGTTTGTGCGTTTCGATATTTCTGCAACATAGGCTTAAAGTTAATGACATTGGGATAATATCCGCCCCTACATTCAGCAAATTCAACTTTTCAACCGCTGATTCGCATTATAAAGGAATGATAAAATGGTACGAACTAGATTTGCACCGAGTCCAACGGGAAGTATGCACATTGGCAACTTGCGTACTGCTTTGTACGAGTATCTTATAGCCAAACATAATGGCGGTGTTTTTGTGTTACGTATTGAAGACACCGACCAAAACAGGCTTGTTGACGGTGCTATGAATATTATTTTAGATACGCTAAAAATTACTGGCTTGACTTATGACGAAGGTCCAAATATTGGCGGAAACTTTGGTCCATATGTCCAAAGTGAACGCAAACATTTGTATATGCCATATGCAAAAGAACTGGTTGACAAAAAGCAAGCCTACTACTGTTTCTGCACAAAAGAGGAACTAGAAAGCCGCAATTTGCATAAATATGACCGCCATTGTTTTAATTTATCGGCAACGGAAATATCCGAAAAATTGGCAAATAACGTCCCTTTTGTGATTCGCCAGCTTATCCCAGAGGGCAGCACAACGTTCACAGACGAAATTTTCGGCAATATAACCATCGAGCACGCCGAAATTGAAGACCAAATTTTGATTAAATCGGACGGAATGCCAACCTATAATTTTGCAAACGTGGTGGACGATCACACAATGGAAATAACTCATGTTGTGCGCGGCAGCGAATATCTTACGTCAACGCCAAAATATAATTTGCTGTACAAGGCTTTTGGCTGGGAGATTCCCACTTACGTACATTTGCCGTTAATGTTAAACGAAAACGGCGAAAAATTATCCAAACGTCGCGGCGATGCGTCTTTTCAAGATTTATTGGATATGGGATATTTGCCGCAAGCGATAATAAATTATATTGCGTTCCTCGGCTGGAGTTCTCCTGACAACCGAGAATATTTCACGCTACCAGAATTGGTCGAGGTTTTCGAAATAAAAAATATCAGCAAAGCGCCGTCGCTTTTCGACCACAAAAAATTGGCTTGGATGAACGGCGAACATATAAAAAAATTGCCAACCGAAGATTTTTATCAACTAGCATTGCCAACCTTAAAACAGGCAATTAAAGCAAATTTCGTTGATTTAGCGGCAATAGCAAATATTGTGCAATCACGAATCGCTTTCTTGCACGAGATTCCCGAATTGGTTGACTTTATCGATACATTACCCAACTACGAAACCGCATTATTTATACACAAGAAAATGAAAACGGATTTGGAAATTTCGCAAACGGCACTAAAGGCAATTTTGCCAGTTTACGAAAATTTGAACGAATCCACCTGGAACAACGAAACCTTATACAACGCTGCGGTAGAATGTGGCAAATCGTTAAACTTAAAAAACTCGCAAATTTTATGGCCAATAAGAACCGCCCTATCGGGAAAACCGTCATCTCCAGGCGGTGCATCCGAATTATGCGAACTGCTCGGCAAACCCGAGACAATCCGCCGCATAAATATTGGGATTGCTAAATTGGGCGAAAGTTGAAAATGACAACCTAAAAATAGGTTAATCTTAAAAATATGTTAATGTAGAAAAAACGGGCGGACCCGCCTGCCGGACGGGCAGGTATTATCCGCCCCTACGTTGGTAATTTGTGGGGGCAAAAAATATACACCCTGCGGTTTTGGCGATTTGTGGGGCAAAAAATATCCGCACAACGGTTGGCAATTTGTAGGGGCGGATATTACCTGCCCGTCCGGCAGGCGGGTCCGCCCGTTTGTTCCAAATCTGAAATGTTCCAAATTCGCAATATTCGGCATTCTGCAACATATCAATTACAAATACAAAAAGGCAAAACCCTATGCAACATAAGGTTTTGCCTTTGAATTTTTCACACCTTAACCCAATAAAAAATAGCGGGTCAAGGGACGCGTTCCTTGCGGGGTTTGGGGCAGAGCCCCAAGGTTTTAATCTTTAATAATTTATTATCCCTTTGAAATACCGCAAATAGAAATATTTGTGGCGACCTTTTACGTATTTTGCGTAGTTGGTTAGCTCGTAGTAGCAATTTTTCATGAAAGTTGCGTCTTCTTGGGTGAAGGGCTTGCCGCCGTATTTGGCGCGGTAGTATATTTCGTTTAGGTCGCGTATAAAGACTGTATCGTTTACGAATGAAAAGCGATAACGTAGGCGTTGTCCGTAAGTGTAGGGAGTTTCTTCTTTTAATATGGGATAACGCCAGTATTTGGTTATTTTTAAGATTTCACGATAATATTGTATTGCCTGTTGGTTGGAATCTAGTTTGCTTAAATTACGCCGCCGCAACCACAATAAAATGTGCCATATTGCAAAGTATAACAATATTACCGCTGGAATAGATGCCGCTGCTATTATCCCGAGTAATAGCAAATTTAACTCTTGCTGTTGGTTGTTTTGCGGGGCTGTTACGGCAAATTGTCCCGTAAATTCTATTTCCATGTCAAGTTCCCAACCGCCAGGAGCAATCATATCCCAAAGCCCCATTTGGCGGAGATATTCTTCGTATTCCCAACTTGCAAAACCGCTTGCGAAAATATCCGATGCCGCCGCAAAAGGTCGCTCGTACATTGCGAAAACATACGGCGCTGTCGTTTCAATTATCATCCAACCAAAACCCTCAAAATAGACTTCTGCCCAGGCGTGCGCGTTGCGATTGGTTACTGTGAAAAGTCCAGTTTGGGAATCGCGCTGTGCTGGCAACAAAAATCCCTCGGAATACCGTGCGGGCAAACCGATTGCTCGTGCCATTACTACCATTGCCGATGCGTAATATACGCAATATCCCTCTTGTCCGTCAAATAGGAAATAATCTACGAAATCTTGGTCAAGCGGAGGATTGCTTGGCGATAACGTGTACGGAAATTGTATCAAAAATTCTTGTAATGCTAGGGCGCGGTCGTAATCGGTTTCGGCGTGTTGAGTTATCTCGTGCGCAAGGTCGATTACTCGCTGCGGTAAATCGTCGGGAAGTTGCGTATAATTGCTGTAGACAAAATCGGCGTAATCCGCCAAAAGTTGCCAACGGCTCGCCATTGCAATTAGGCTTGTCAAGGTTGTTGCTCCTTCAGATACAACTTGATCAAAAAATTGAACCTCGCCAGCCGATAACTCGGAATGTCCCATTATTAGGTTGTCAAAATTTGTTAAAAATTGGTAATTATCCTCGAATGGCGGAATTGTCGCTTGTCGACTAGAAATTCGCCGTCCTTCAATGTAAACGTGAAGTTCCAAAATCCCGTTGAAAACCTCCAAAGTTACGTAACCGATTTCCGTGCTGTATTCGTCATCCAAATAAACGGGAATCATCCGCCAATGGCTGTTGTTTATCATATCCCAGTAAAGCCCGCGCCGAGATTGCCGCAAAATATCTTGTATAATTTCGTCCCGATAATCGAGGTCGAGAAAATTGTAGCGATACGCAGAATCTCGCGGAATTAGCTGATCAAGTCGCCTGTCGCCAGACGGGTTTATTTGTAACATTTCGTTTAATGCTGGATTCTCAAAGTAAATGCCGCGCTCTCGCATTGGACGAAACAAGCTGCCTGTTCGGTTGTTTCCAACAAAAATGTCAACATTATTTATTGGCAAATGTGAAATTAACTGAATATGCCGATTTTCAGCAGAGAGTTCCAAACGGCTTGTGTGCCACAAAAGCGCGCTTGCGGTTTCCATAAATTCCATATAAGATGGATGAATGTTAGAATCCACAGGCTCAAATTCGTTGTTGACAGAAATCCAACCGTCGCCAGTGTACGTGTTGTGGGTTGCTCCCGAAAGGTAAACTCGGCGCTCTGCATCAACTGCCATAACTGGACGACTGTTTGGACTAACGGGCCCGCCGAGCCGTCCACCTTGTCCAGCAAAACCCGTTGTTTGAAAGGAAAAATATTTTGGATTAAACGCCATAAAAAAAATTTCGCCGACAACATCCCATGGGTCGTGCAACAGACGATTAAGCGTTGCGTTGTCAAGCGAGGCGGTTGGCGTTGGCGTAAGACTAACCACCCAAACAATTAAAGCACAAACTGGAGCACTAACCAAAGCGGCTTTTGTGCCGTCCGATTGGCGGTTTTGCAACTTGTAAATAAGCAACACGCAAAAACAGAAAAGATACAACAAAAATCCCAACCAAGATTGCGCATAATCCATTAACCAAGCGATTATAAAAATAGCCGCTCCGAACGCCGCCATTAGATAGAAGTTAAAATTTATATACAAGCTAATTGCAATAAAAAGAGCCGTTAGCAAGCTGATAATTACGACAACAGGCCAAACAAAATCCTGCTGAAATGTTATGTAGCCGCGTGCAAACAAAATAATATCGTTTGCGAACAGCCATAAATCTTCAAGCTGTTCTCGCAATAGGAACGTAAAAAATGCCATAAAAGCGATAAACGCAAGGGTAAACAGCATTGTAAATTTGTTGTGAAAAATTATTCCAAACACAACAAGCATAACAAAACCAAGCAAAGCAAGCGACCAAAGCGGCACTTGCACAATGGTTGTATTGAGAATCGACATATTAACGGAAAATGCGTAAATTCCGCCTAAAATAAGATACATGATGTAATCTTCGGGCTTGCGTTTTTTTTGCTCGGTTTCTTCGACAAGTTCGATGGGTTCGATGGGTTCGATGGGTTCGGTTGGTATTTTGGGATTTATTGGGTTTTCGGTGGTTATTGCGGACATATTTTTTTCCTCCTTTGGGTTATGCTGGTTGTAATATGTTATATTTTTCTTCGAGTGCCTTTGCGCGACGTTGATATTCTTGCCAATTTTCGTGTTCTTCCATGCAATGAGGACAATTTGGATCTGGTCTACCAGCACATAAGCCTTCGAATGCTATACAGGATGCTCTTGTTGGGTATTTTTCGTAAAATTCTTCGGCTTTCATCATGTACCAGTAATTCAAATCTCGCAATTCTTCCTTAAAAGTTTTCATAAAATTCAAATCCTTTCAGTTCGTTATTAAGAATCTTTAATATTTCTTCTTGCTCATTTGATATTTCAGTTGTTGCCCTAAAATGCAAATTTCGCAGTGTTTTGAGGGCGTTTCTGTATGCAAAATAGATTTCGTCTTCCGTATAAAATTTTGTAAACTCAAAAGCATTACGGCGGTCAAGCGACACTACATACTGCTTGCCTTGCTTATATTTGCAACAAAACAGCAAATCGCTTTTACTAAATGAATCGTAAGCTGTGCCGTTAGGGTTTGGCGGATGGTTATGTATTCCTATTGCACCTACTAATTTTGTAATGCCAATTATTGTAGGGTCTACAGATGTTTCGTTGCCACGTAACGTATAAACAGTGCCGTCTGTACAAATTTCGCAGGAATATTCTATTGTTGCGTTTGCATATTTTTGTGCAAAATTTTCTAATTGTAATTGTACTTCTGCTTGGTTATTTATATCGATATGGCTAATGGATATTATTTTTGTCATATTTTAATAATCAGCCCACTGTTTAGCCTCTTCAGCTAATTCTTCTCGTAACTTTTTAATAGCCGTTTCGCTGTCTTCTGCAAAAGTGGCAGCTCGTAGCTTGCGAAGATTTTCATGCCCTCTTTTTATGGCTTGTTTCATTTCGGGTGCTGTTTCAATTTTTGGCATTTTGTCAATATCGTAAACCTGTCTCGATAAAACTTCTCGTGTGCCAACTTTAATTTCGGAAATTGTAACTTTGTTGTTTTCACGGTCGAATAGCAACGTTTGGTATTTTCCTCGTTTTCTTGTTAATGCGTTAGCTTCAGCAAATATTCCTCTTACTCCTTTGGAAAAATCGTATTCTTCTTCCATTTCAAAATTATCGTCATAATCCATAGTAATCTCCTCCATAAATTTTTGTTTCCGTTTTTGTGGCTTTTCTAACGGAAATTATTCTTGTAAGTTCGTCATTTTCTCGCAAACAATGACATACAGATAGCATTTTTAATGTATCGCTATATCCAATCGCTAAAAATCTATCTTCGTCCATTGAATTTTTATCGTCTATAATGTATTTTACATCGTCGTCTTCAAAAACTGTAACCGCCTCTATAAATGAAATTCCATGTTTTTGTATGTTAATTTTTTCTTTGTTGGGATCCCAAGAATATCGTTTGTCGTTAAAGATATATTCCAAATAAACCACCTCATTAACCACAATACCACAAAAAATTTTATTAGTCAACATTATTGCAAAATTATTAACCTTGCTATATAATAATCAAGTACACAAAAACTATCCAAAGGAGTTGATTTTATGGCACAAGTTGTCATTAACATGAAAGACGAACTTAAAGCCCAAGCCGAAGAATTTTTAGACGAACTGGGTTTTGATTTTTCTACCATTTTTACTGTTTTTCTTAAACAGGCTATAAGGAAAGGCTCTATTCCTTTTTACATTAGTTTGAATAACGACGACGACGACGATTACGATGACGAGGACGACCTTTCAAGAGAAGAATTAGTACGGCGTGCTAAAGAAATGGATAAGGCTTTTGCTTTTGCAACACCAGTAATAATAGGCGAATCCAATGATTAGTGCCTTTCACGAAAAAGCCTGGAAAGAATACCTAAATTGGCAAAAAGGAGACACAAAAACTATCATACGAATCCACAAACTAATAAAAGGCGTTAAAAGAAACAATTTCGATGGCATAGGCAAACCAGAAAAATTAAAATATGATTTAGCAGGTTGGTACAGTCTACGCATCGATAAAAAAACAGACTTATATATAAAGTTTCCAAATATGAAAACAATACCTTTATGGAAATTTTATCCTGCAAAAACCATTACAATGACAAATAAAAACAAAAAACGGGCGGACTCGCCTACCGAACGGATTCGCCCCTACAAGGAGTTGATTTTATGGCACAAATTACCCTAACAATGTCTGAAGAACTTAAAGCACAAGCCGAAGAGTTTTTAGAAGAACTCGGCTTTGATTTTGCTACCGCTTTTACTGTTTTCGCCAGACAAGCAATCAGAGAGCGGCGTATTCCGTTCGATATCGATTTGCGAAAGCGTACAAACCACGATTTTGTTTTAACTAAAGAAGATTTACTGCAACGTGTAAACGGAGCGAAAAATTCTTCGCCGAATGACTAAAAATAATCAAAATTTTTTAAGGAGTGATTTTATGACATCAATAACCATCGAAGTTGAGGACAAATTAAAAACTTTAGCAGAATTATTTTTTGCAGAATTAGGTTTCGATTGCTCGTCCGCTTTTAGGCTTTTTATTAAACAAGCTATACGAGATAATGGCATTCCATTTGACGTTGATTTGCGTACTTTAACAGAAGACGGCGAATATACCCTTACTCTTGAAGAATTGCTATACCGTTCCGACCATTTTGACGACCTTTTTAATCCCATAAAGCCACTAATAGTTACCGACAATGATTAAGGCGTTTCATAACCAAGCATGGGAAGACTATTTGTACTGGCAAAGCAAAAATAGAAGAATCTTCGAACGATTAAATGTCTTATTAAAAAGTATTTCTCGTAACGATACCCAAACTATAGGCAAAGTAGAAAACCTAAAGCACAATTTGGCAGGTTGTAAAAGCTGTCGCATTGATAAAAAAAACCGTCTCATTTTTAAGTACGCCAATTATGATAATGAAGACTATGTAATAATTTTTTCCTGCAAAAATCATTATGACGACAAATAAAATCCCAAAAAATAGGCAAAATCCAAAAATAGGCAAACTCAAAAATGCGGGCGGATAATATCCGCCCCTACGGTTGATATTGTAGGGGCGGATATTATCCGCCCGTTTTTCTACAACAGCCTATTTTTAAGTTGTTCGAGTATAAACATTCCCCCAAATATTACAAAAAAATTACAATTACCCCAACCCCCTTGACTTTCTCAAAACCATGATATATACTATGTTTATCCTCAATACGAGGAAACAAGTTTACCGTTTTGTTACAAAACTGTGTACTCTTGTTGGGCTTTTGGCTTTTTGCCAACGCCGAGGTTGTTTTAGTTATTATAAGTCGGTTCTTGCGTGTAGAAAATTGCTTGTGTTTTAGCTTGGCAAATGTTACATTAACTTTTCGCCACACGGTGCTTAAAAAATTTAATAGGAACTTTTGATAAGGTGTTATCAATTACACAGGTCAATCTTTCTTGAATTGTTTTTTCCCACCTTGCTACTACTTTCAATTTGGTTAATGCGTGTTCCTTTCTAACTAACTACTACTTCGCTTTCTCGGAGAAAACTTGCCTGTACAAGCAAGTTGTAAAGGTTAGCCCCGAAACCAAAAAAAACTATAGTATCTTTTTTAAAAAAGAAAGGAGGTACTGGTTTCTTTATGATTTCGCTTGTTGTTCGTGTTTTACCCGAACTTTTTACTTGCGTTTTCTGCTACAGTTGCTTTTTGACTGTATTCGCCTACTCGTCAAGCTCTTCGTCAAATTTATTGGCTTTAGAAACTAGGTACACAATCTAATGAGAAGAAAAATTGCGTTACTTTTGGCATTCGTGATGACTTTTTCACTTTTGCCAATGGCTGTAGGTGCTACCTCTACTGGTATTATTGCCGCAGCTAACCGCACGGGTTCGCTTTTTGAAAGTGGCGGCCCTGCAAACAACGTTCGTGACTGGGGTAACGGTGTTATCGTTGCTCGTGAAGACATCGTTCGTACTTTTACTCAACCAACTTTCAGTTATGATGTTTCTGTTCCAGCAGGTGCTCAACCTGTGAGCATTGATGGCGGTATTAACACTAATTTAGCTCCTGCTCCTGGTGGTAACTTGCGCCATATTATGGTTGCTTCCGACTACTTTGTTGGTGCTGGTAACGAATATGTAGCAAGCCTTTTGGTTCAACTTCAAAATACTCGTGGTTGGGCTTTGGCTCAAAATGGCACTGCTGCTTTATCCATGGCACAAGTTGAAGATGCTCGTTGGGGTATGCCTGGCTTAATTAGTTGGTTGCAAACTCCTCCTGCTCAACGTGGTAATAATTTGGAAGTTCCTGGTGCAGACCCTGTTCCTGCTTTGTTAGGACGTGCTAGTTTTGATTTGGGTTGGGGAGACCTACCATTAACAACAACAGCACCTGCTATTGGTGATCGTCCTGACCTTGTACAACCTTCTCCAAACCCTCCTGCTACATCTGTATTCTTGGCATTTAACGCCACAGTGTTGAACGCTTTGAATTTACAGGTTATGACTCACTATAACATGGAGCCAGTTGTAGCTGGTTTGGTATTAGTTGGTAGTGGAGCACCTGGCGATTTATTTAGAATCGTTTGGGCTATGCCTACTTTCACAGTACCTGCAAGTGCTGATGCTGACCTTACTCGTGCAGTAGTTGCTCGTTCTCCTTGGTGGATTACCCAGGACGGCGATGTAGTAGAAAATGCCCGTGTTGTAGTTCCTAATGATAATGGTGTAGAAATGCCTCCAGTTCAAGGACATCGGGTTGATTCTATTTTAGCAACACCTGGTCTTGTTAATGCTATGGCAACTGCTATCGGTGATGGTAGCAACGTTATCGCTTTTGGTGCTGTTGGTGTAAACCAATTTGGACGTGTTGTTGCTGGTACAACTGTTCAACCTCGCCCTCCTGGCAATGTTGATACAGATGACACAGTTGAAGATTGGTTTATCTCTGCTTTAGTATTAGCAAGCGGTACCAACCAAGCATTCCTCCACATTTGGAGAACAGCTAACTTCCCAATAACACCTCCTGGTGGAAGTGGTGCACACTTTATTGCATTACCACAAGAGTATGTTACTCATGGTGATACAAACAGCAACCCAATCCACTTATTGTTCACTCACCACGGTGGTTGGGCACAAGCTGGACAAACTGCTTTTAGAACTGACTTAACAGTAGTTTCCGAATCTACTTTCCAAATTACACGTAACGGCGGACCAAGAAACTTCCACAGATACGGTACAGTATTAGTTGGTGGCGAAGGTCGTGCAGACGGTATCAGAATTAGAGAAGGCGCTCAAGGTGCTTTTGATCAAACTGAATGGTTTGTAGAAATTGAAATTATTACTCCAGGTTTCTTCTGGACAGCTTTATCGGAAGATAACTTGCGTGCACAAAATAACCGTGCCACCAACGGCGACGTTAGCAATAACGTATTTGGTGGAACAACTGGTCCAACTATAACAACTCGTTATACGGCTGGCGGCAACAACCTTGGTGGTAACCCATCTCCAATGGGCGACAGACAAGATAGAGGTACTGGTATAACAACTCACGATGTACGTCGTGGTCCTGAAGGCACAACTAACGTTGCTAACCGTTGGAACACTTTGTACTTTGGTTTAACTATACCTAACGCAACTAACATTAACCGTTTGGTTAATGACGAAATTAACATTCGTGGTTTGTACATTGGTGCTGATGACCGCGCAAGACCAGGCGTTGTAGAGGCTGAAGTTCGTTTCTACCGTGCAGGTCGCGAGGCTATGGGTACTGGTACAACTGCTGGCTTTATGTGGCAACCTGGTGCAAACGCACAACCTTTAACACCTGCTCAAGTTAGTGCAGTTTGGGCAACATTACCACAACCAACAGCTGGTCGTGCAGGTATTGTAGCATTTGTTGGCGATATAAATACAACCAACGTAAACTTTGTATACCGTGATGCACCTGCAGGTACTAACTTAACAGGCAACGATGCAATGGCATTTACAGCTGTACCATTAACATGGGGCGGCGGAGCTGGCGGACGTTGGACTGGCGCAGGCGACCCTGTACAAGAGCAAGTTGTAACATTAGCAAACTACGGTAGCATCGGATTAGAATGGTTTGTACACGAGAACGATGACGCAGCAGATTTCGTATTACGTTCTGGTATGCAAGCATGGACAATCGATGATACAGTTCGCGCAGGCGGACAAGCTATTGGCCACATTGTTGGCGCAGTAGTACCAAACTCTCCAGATAACCGTTATCACTTAACAGCACGTGGTGTATTACGTGAAACAGTAGCAGGATCTATGCCAGGAACAGGCGCAAGCCCAATTACTTTCACATTTAACGAAGGTATCGAAATCCTTGGTGTACGTTTTGACACTAACGAAGGACACTTTAGCCGCGCTGGCGAAGATAACAGCGACGGAGCAGTATGGTTTGGCTTAAACAACGAAGCTGATAATTTCTTAAGCACAACTTTAGGAAGAAACAGCGTAACAATTCGTCCAGAAATAGGTCAAAACATTGCTAACCGTTGGAGAAACGCACAAATTACGTTAGAGTTCTACTTATCCATTATGCCTGGTTACGAGCACTTCTTCGGCTTTGATGAAATCGAAGTTACAGCAGCTGCAAGCGTAGACGGACAAGATTGGGAAGAAACAATAACAATCGCTTATGCTTGGGATCCAATCACAGTTGAAACATCTCCGTTGCAACTTGACGATCAAGGCCAAGCAGTAGCAGGTATTATCCGCAACTTTACCATGAACGACGTTGTTATTCACGAAGTAGAGGCTGGCGCATTGTATGTTGGCACTCGCTTGTGGGTTGGCGTTGAAGGTGGCGTAAGCCGCAGCTGGGGTTCTGCAGACCACATCTCTATCGGTTCGTTTAACGTAACTGTAGAAGGTGATGATAGCTTGCAAGTATCTCCACCACGTCAAGATAGCCATGGTACTTTTGTAGAAATTTTAAGAGCATCCCGTAACGACGGCGCAAGAATCGTATTCAGCGACATTCAAGTAGCTGGTAACGTATTCCCAGACCGCGATTACAATATATTTGTAGCTGATGATGCAGTAGCAGCTAACTGGGACGGCTTTAACTGGTTAAACGCAGGCGGAGCAACAGGTGTTGGATTTAGTCGTGGTGCAGTTCGTGGATTCTTCTCCATCGAGCCTTACAGCGAGCCAGCCTTTAGCTTTGCAGGCGCAGAAGTATTATTGCCAGGTCCAGGAACAGTTACACCAACAGTTCCTACAGTACCAGGCGGTGGTGCAAATGTAAGCCCAGTACCAGTAACATTGTTTGAAAACCAACCTTATATCATCCGTAACGGCCCACAAGCTGGACAAGCAATTTCTCCTTCGTTCCAATTAGTTCCAGTAGTAGGTACTAACCCACCAGCTAGCTCTTCGTTTATATCTGTAGCAGCTATAGCTGACATACTTGGTTGGGAAATCAACTGGGATCCAGCAGGTGTAGCAACATTTACAACACCTGACGGAAGATCGATAGTATTTACTAACGGTCAATCCACCTTTACTGTAAACGGAGCAACAATGCAAATGGCGCATCAAAGTAACGGCACACCTGCCCCTACTTTCATCGCAAACGATAGACTTATGGTTCATATTCGTGCATTTGAATTAGTTGGCGCACGCGTAAACTGGATACCTACACCAGGTAACCCAGGTATCGTTGTAACTCCTTAGCAGTTGCTATTAGTTGAAAACAACACAAATGTAACAAGTGCAAGCCCCCCTTGTGGGGGCTTGTTTTTATAAAATATTCATTCAATTTATATTTTCATTTTAGATTAGTTAAATTTATGTATTTATTAAACAAAATATATTACGAAAGGAGGAAAAGCTATGGAAAATCCCCCTCGTAATGTTCGTCAAATTACAAAATTAGTTGTCGATGACGGTTGGTATTTTTTCAAACAGGATGGCAGTCATCGACATTATAAGCATCCAACAAAAAAAGGCAAAGTAACAATTCCTATACATAACGGCGATTTAGCTATTGGCACTGTCAATAGCATATTAAAGCAAGCCGGATTAAAATAAAAAAGGAGAATTATTATGAAAAGCACAAGGAGAAAAATCTATTTTGCAGTATTCGAACCAACTAAAACGGGATATTCAATATATTTTCCAGATTTTCCAGGGTGTATATCTGTAAGCAAAGATATACCCGAAGGCATTGCTATGGCACAAGAGGCATTAAGTTTACATTACGGTTGCATGGTAGAAGACGGCGATTTAATCCCCGAGCCAACTTTGCCACCTTTTGTCGATATGTCAACCGAAGATTTTGTTGTGCCAGTAGAAATTTTTCCTCGTATTTATGACTTGGAAACGAAATTTTCTTATAACTTGAATAATAAAAAAACAAGAAAAACATTGACAATTCCTACTTGGTTAAACGTCGCCGCAAAAAATGCTGATATAAATTTTTCGCAATTTGTGCAACAGGCACTAAAGGCGGAATTGGGAATGCAATAAAATAAATATAAACAGGCGGCTGTAATGGTTGCCTGTTTTTTTGTGAAAATATTGCGTTTTTGGCTATTGCAAAAATATCGACAAATGTAAGTAGGGGCGGATATTATCCGCCTGTCATTAACTTAAACGACACAGGGGACGGGCGACCGAGGACG
>JGI24700J35501_10930861_pt1 | contig 29326 bp, 24 predicted proteins | sample TergutTh196P1_FD_35501 | JGI IMG/M metagenome (IMG submission 35501)
GGGGTGTGGGGCAGAGCCCCACGGTCTTATTCAACTGTAACGGATTTGGCTAAATTGCGGGGCATGTCAATTTCGCAGTTTAGCTCGAAAGCTACATAGTAGGCAAAAAGCTGCATTACTACAGTGGTTAGAGAGGCAGTGAAAAGATAGTGTATGTTCGGGATTTTTATTATGTTGGCACTGAATTTTACCTCGTTTGATAGAGCTTCAGTGGTTATTATCAATGAGTTCGCCCCCCGTGCCAAAACCTCCTGTAGATTGCTCAAGGTTTTTTCTAATATGTGCGGCGTTGTGGCAGCTGCTATTACTAATGTGCCGTCCTCTACAAGTGAGATTGTACCATGCTTTAATTCGCCAGCAGCGTAGGCTTCGCTGTGAATGTAGGAAATTTCCTTTAATTTTAACGAACCCTCCGTTACGGCTGCAAAATCCACACCCCGCCCGATTAAGAAAATGCTCGTTCTTTTTGCATATTCCTTTGCGTATTTCTGTATTATATCCTGCTGATCCAGTACGGATTGCACCTTTTCGGGGATTGTTTGCATTTCGCCCAAAAGAGATTGAAATTTCTCAGTCGGTAAGGTGGTTTTGGCTAGTTTTAATGCCAGCAAATACATTGTGATAATTTGAGCAGAGTAGGCTTTTGTGGTAGCAACGGCAATCTCTGGGCCTGCCCAAATTGGTAAAACATTATCACTTTCACGTGCTATGGCACTGCCAATAACATTGACAATAGCCAGAGTCTTTATACCGCACTTTTTGGCGTATCGTAAGGCAGCCAAAGTGTCTGCGGTTTCGCCCGATTGGCTTATCGCAATGCAGAGATTGTTGGGGCTTAAAATCGGGTCGTTGTACCTAAATTCCGATGCCAAATGAACCTCAACGGGAATACGTGCCAATTTTTCGATTACCGCTTTCCCGATAAGTCCCGCATAGGCTGCACTTCCGCAAGCTACTATATGAATCTTGTCTGCTTGAATTTCGATGCCGTCCAAATTGATGTCGTTATTGATGATACGGGGATTCATCGTCTCTTTTATGGCTTTGGGCTGTTCCATAATCTCCTTTAGCATAAAATGCGGGTAGCCGCCTTTTTCAGCCGCTGCAATGTCCCAATCGGCATATAACAGGTTTTTTTGCAGCTCATTCTGCTCAAAATCGTAAAATTTTACGCTATCCTTTGTAAGTATGGCAATTTCGCTCTCGTCCAAAAGATAGTAGCTGTTCGTATGCTCCAAAACCGCCGCCATATCAGACGCTATGAAATTTTCGCCCTCTCCTACGGCTACGAGTAGCGGGCTTTCCTTTTTTGCCGCATACAAAATATCTGGGGTATCCGAACATAGTATTCCTAGTGCATACGAGCCTTTAAGGGTTTTACAGGTTTCGGCAATCGCAGTCAACATATTATCTTTATAATTGTGTTCCAGTAAATTTGCAACAATTTCAGTATCCGTATCGGATTGGCATTGGTAGCCATGCAGCGAATTTTTAAGGGTCAAATAATTTTCGATTATGCCGTTGTGAACAACGGTAATTTTGCCATTTTGCGAGGTTTGCGGGTGGGCGTTTATGTCATTTGGTGCACCATGTGTTGCCCAGCGTGTGTGAGCAATGCCCAAAAATCCTGTTAAATTTCCGTTTTGCACCAATTTTTCCTCTAATTTTGCGACTTTACCCTGTGATTTTATTACATTTACTCCGTTATCGACAAGTGCTATACCTGCCGAGTCATAGCCTCTATACTCCAATCTTCTTATACCAGCAATCAAGATATTTTGAGCCTCTCTTTTGCCGATATATCCGACTATTCCACACATTCAAAAACACACTCCTTTGGGTTTTTATTTTCATTGTAGCATATTTTTTGAGGAATTGCAATTTTTCTTAAAACCGTGGGGCTCTGGTGCTTCGCAACGCCTAAACGGTGTTCACTGGACACCAGTCGCCCCCACACCCCGCAAGGGGCATGCCCCTTGACCCGCTCATTTTTAGCAGATTTTTTCGCTTACATCAACACAAAATTTTCTCTTTTGGCAAATTCTTCATTTAGTACCCTAACGTCAAAATTCCAAAGTTTGCGCTCCTTCATGAGTTTTTTATAAATTGCTTCCTCTACGTCTAACAGACTTTCATTATCAAGACTTTTGGCTACCAACAGAAACACAATATCTTTCCCATTTTCACGAAATTTGTCAAAATTCGCTGGCAATTGCACTGTGTTTTTTAGTCCGCCGTGCCATATTCCGCAAATAACCTGAAGTGCATCCATAAATTTTTGCGATATATCGGCAATTTCTTTATTAAATGCAGATTTGGTTTGCGGTGGCAAATTTGTTTTGGCTTCCACAAAAATCAATTTACCCGTATCGGCATCGATTGGCTGATAGACAACAAATTCCACAATCTTAAAAGCCTTTTCCAATGTTTCGATGTATAAATTCGATTCCTCTATCCGATAACAGTTGTCCGTGCCAAAATCCCTAAACTGCATATCGCTAAATCCCATATTGCCGTCCGATTGCATACTAAAACGCCCCCTCCAGACCGTCTTCAAAAAGTTTAATTTTAGCATCAACAATAGCATTGCTTGCCAGCAAATTGTAATCGTCCCTTTTTTCAGCCACCACGCCGTCGCCAGATTTACGCAAATTAATAAACGCCACTTTGCCGTTCTTTTTCCATATGCTAAAATATTTCATAAGGTTATATTCGTGGGTTGCCAAAAAAATTTGTACACCATTTTCGGCAAGTTCCAGTAAAATGTCAACCATGATAGATAGCAACTTGGGATTAAGGTTAGCCTCGGGCTCATCCCACAGTAAAATGGTATCTTTGTCAATATTACCATTCATAATAAGTTGCCATAATAGCCCAAATTTTCTAATCCCCTCCGCCTCCATTGCGAAAAATATCTCATTGCCGTCCGTCTTGCGAATCCAAAAAGTATTGTCGTTTTCCTTGACAAATACCGTGCCGCCGATAATCTTTTCAAGTTTGGCAGCAATTTTAACCGCAAATGCTGGCGGATTACTTAATTTTAGGCTTTGTGCCTTTTTTATTATATCTATCAGCGAGTTGTCCATCGCTAAATCTCTTTGGAATCTATCTCCAATGCGGGCGATATTGGAGATTGACAGCATCTCCTTGGCTGGGATAAATGTTGAAAATACTTCTTCGAGCATTTGGCTTGAATAGCCTGCTCTATCTTCCGCAGAAAGGGTATAGTCGTATTTATTTTCGTTAAACCGTATTTGCAATTTAACGTCCTCGTGTTGGCTACGATTGAGAACTCCTTTTATTTTAGGATTGGAATTAAAAAGTCCACTTAATTCAGTTTGTAAGGGCAGATGCCTCGACGACACATTACAAAAGGCGTATAAAATTTTCAGCAAATGCGTTTTGCCCGTGCCATTTTCGCCTATCAAAACATTGACACCTGGCGAAAATTCACATTTCATATCCTCAAAAACAGTAAAATTTTTCAATTCAACAGATTTAATAGCCATCATCAAACCTCACAATTTCCTAAAACCGTGGGGCTCTGGTGCTTCGCAACGCCTAAACGGTGCCCACTGGACACCAGTCGCCCCCACACCTCGCAAGGGGCGCACCCCTTGACCCGCTCATTTTTATCAGAACTGCTATCTACCCATCTTCCTCAACCAAATGCTTTTCAAACCGACTAATAATCTGCTCTCGATTGCAGGGTTTTAGTATAAAATCCGTACCCCCAGAACGTATAGCCTTTATTACCGCATCTCTTGATGCAGTCCCTGTTAAGAAGACGATAGGCTCCGTTCTGCCCATTTTTCGTATGGACTCCGCTAATTCATAACCATTCATATCGGGCATTTCAATATCTAACAGGAAAAGATCTACCTTATTGCCGCCATTCAAAAATCGTAATGCCGTAATACCTGAATTTAGACAGGTTATCTTATACCGTGTGTTGCTTAGGTGTGTTTTTAATATTTGTAGAAAAAACGCCGTATCGTCCACCGCAAGGATGTTGTACGTCTGTTCAGGATCAATAGGGCTTGGTTTTGATGATAGAGTGGCGGGCTTTTTTGGTTTTTGCTCTTCGGGCTTCTCATCTTTAATCTTTGAAGCATCGCCGTCATCGTCTAGTTTGGCTTGTTTGCCTCCCATATCGTCTTTGTGCAGAATCATCTGAATCTCTATGGAAAATTCCGACAAGGTACGCAGAAATTCCATGAGCTTCGTCTCAAATTCACCGTATTTCATAGTCTTTGATTTTACTGCCTTATCAAAATCATCGCTCATGCGGCTACATTCTTGGATCAAATCGATAGCGTGAATTTTTACAAGCGTCTCATGTATTGTGTCTAATGTTTTGGACAACACGACAGAATCTTCGTTTTTCACAGCCTCATTTAGTGTCTCGTTGCACATCGGGATAAAATCACAAAAACTATTTAGCGAATCTATAAAATCAAATACCTCGTCTTCCTTTAACCTTGCCACCTCATTATTATTCAAAGCATCGATGTTCATTATTTGCTCTTTGGTTATCATAATTCATCCATCCCCTTTATTTTTTCAAAAAGTTCCTGGGCTAAATCGAAATCAAATTCCGCAAGGGCCTCTTCCACTTTTTTTAATAATTTATTATACTTGGGGTCGAAATCGATGGCCAAAAGGTTTTTTATCGCTGTTTCGCCCTTATCAATATCAAATTCTGTTAGTGCATTGCTAAAATCCGCCATATATCCCTTTATTATCTTTTTGTCGGGCTTAGCCCTATGTATCGACTCATCTTGCTTCACCTTTTGAAATAGCGGGCTCAGCTCCCCATATAGTTCCAGTAATTTCTCCTGGAAAAATGGATAATCTTCCAAACAGAAGGTCAAGTCGTACTCCTTAGCCGCAAGCTCCAAACCATGTGCCGTTGTTGAGAGTCCTGATATTCCCAAATTTATTAAAACGCTCTTCATTGCGTGTACAGATGTGGCAAAACCCAGTGTATCTTGATTGACAAGCTGTTTTTGCATAGTTTCGCAATCAGAAATCAATCTCTTGTAAAAAATTTCAACCGCACCTATGTACACGTCTGTTAAATCCGCCATATAACTAAGCCCCAGCTGTACATTTACATGACCTATCTTATTCAGCTTTCGTAAAAATTCGATCTCTTCAATAGGCTCAATCTCCGCATCTTTGTCAATATCTTTAACAAAGTCAGTAGTAACCTTTGCCTGCACTCTTCTATGCTCTACCCTTTGTTTTATCTTTTTTGTGGGCAAATACCGTTCAATCACGTTAAAGAAATAGTAGCTGTCAATCGGTTTCGCTACAAAATCACTAAAACCATTATCAATAAACATTTCCCTTGCACCAAAGATAGTGTTGGCAGTCAATGCAATTATCGGAAGTTCCGAATAAGGCTTTCCCAGCGATTTTATACATTCTGCAGTTTCGATGCCGTCCATTTCAGGCATCATATGATCCATAAAAATCATATCATAATCCGCTTTTTGTACAGCTTCTATTGCTGCCCTGCCAGAAAGTACGGTATCGGGTACTATCTCCAATAATTTCAAAAGCCCTGATGCGACCTTCAAATTAAACTCATTATCATCAACCACAAGGATTTTCGCCTCGGGTGCGACAAAACTCACAAGCGTTTTACTTTTTTCATTCTTAAAAAGCGGTTCTTTCCCTGGTATTAGCGGAACAGTTACCTTAAAGGTCGAGCCTTTACCGTACACGCTGCTTACGGTAATTTCCCCGCCCATCATATTGACAAAGGTTTTGCAGATAGCAAGCCCTAGCCCCGTGCCGGAAACATTTTTCTTTCTACGCAAACTCACTTGTTCAAAAACATTAAAGAGTTTTGGCAAATCTTCCTTGCGGATTCCAATCCCTGTATCCTCAACTTCAAAAATAAGCAAATCGTCATCTGTGTCCGTGTATACAGTCAGCTTCACATGACCTTTTTCGGTAAATTTAACGGCGTTGCCGCATATGTTGGTAAGCACCTGCCTCAGCCTAGTCTCGTCGCCGAACTGATATTTTGGTATTTCATTCCCGTATTCCACAATGAATTCCAGCCCTTTTTTCTTCGTGGCAAACAAGAACATGGAGTCCACATGGTCTAAGAAGGTTTCAAAATCAAAATCCGCCAGCTGCAGCTGTATCTTTCCAGATTCTATTTGCGACATATCTAGCATATCGTTTATCATCGTCAATAGCAATTCGGCAGATGTGTGTATATCTCTAACATACTGACTTTGCCGCTCCGTCAAATCCTCATTCAGCAATATCTCCGATATTCCCATTATAGCATTCATTGGAGTTCGTATTTCATGCGATATATTCGCCAAAAAATCACTCTTCGTTTTTTCCAATACCAACACCTCTTTCAGAATTAAGACCCTGGGGCTAGCCCCCAGTTGCTCCGCAAACGGCTAAACGGTGTCCGCAGGACACCAGCCGTCCCCCGCCACTTTGAAAAGTGGACAAACTTTTAAATTTTGCTTTTTGGAATAATAGGGAGATTGTTTTTGTGCGTTATTTTAGGTTAGGGCGGAATTTAATTTTTCCAGTAGAAAATCAATGTCGTTTTGGTTGATTACCAGAGGCGGTTGGAAAGCCAAAACATTTCTGTGTATGCCGTTTTTGCCCAAAATGATACCATTATCTTTTAGCCGTTCCAAAATCGTATCGACAAATTCAGGGTTGGGCAGACCTTCGGCAGTCGAGATTTCCGCACCCAACATTAAGCCTTTTCCTCGTATTTCCTTTATTATAGCGTGATTTTTCTGCATTTCAAGCAGTTTGCCCCGCAAATACTCGCCCAATTTATTGGCTTTATCGGCAAGTTCGTTATCGTTTATGTAATCCAAAACTGCCATCGCTGCCGCACATGATACGGGATTCCCGCCCAAAGTCGAGGCGGATGGCTTTGTAAATTGGCTTGCCAATTCCTTTGTTGCGGAAAAACCTGCAATGGGAAATCCGTTACCAAAAGCCTTTGCATAGGCTATAATATCAGGCACAACACCGTACGTCTCTATACAAAACAGTTTACCAGACCGTGCAAAACCCGTCTGCACCTCATCAATAAGCATTAGCACATTATTTTCTGCCAAAATCTTTTTTACCTGTATAAAAAAATCATCGGGTGGTGTTATTATCCCTGCATTGCCCTGTATCGGCTCGGCTATAAAACCAGCAATATCCCCTATTTTTAATGCGGCATTAAGTGCCTCGATATTGCTATCGATAAAGATAATATCATCTGACAAAAATGGGTCGGTACGCCACATGGCTATATTGGTCGCCGACATAGACATATGTGTGCGTCCGTGCAGAGAGCCGTTAAGGGCTATAAATTTGCGTTTATTAGTTACGCAGCGTGCCAACAGCATAGCTCCTTCCACCGCCTCCGAGCCCGACATACAGAAGAACGAGCTGCAAATATTTCCAGGCAGCATCGTTGACATTTTTTGGGCAAGTTCGACTATTGGCTGAGTCAAATAGATATTTGTAACGTGCTGCAATTTATATAATTGTTCAACAACTCTGTCTAATATAAAGGGGTTACTATGCCCACAATTCATAACAGATACGCCTGCAAAAAAGTCCAGGTATTTTTTGCCTGTTTCATCGTACAGATACTGCATTTCTCCCCGAACAAACTGCGGCGGATTTTTATAAAAGAAATTCAAACACGGCAACATATATTCCCGCCGCATCTCAATCACTCTTTCAGCTCCCAAAAACATAAAACCCTCCTTCAAAATCAAAACCTTGGGACTCTGCCCCAAACCTGGCACAAGACCGTCTTGCCGCTGGGGGCACACCCCCAAACCCGCTCGTTTGTATTATTTTTTACGTTGTTTTTTTGACTGCGTGGTTTACTATGTGCTGTGTAGAGAGTTGAAAATCTTGATATTCTGTAGCAACTATATCCTTTCGCCCAAACCAGCTTTTGTGAAAAATATCGACAACGGAGTCGAACGATTTGGAAAATTCATGATTCTTTAGTTCCTGCATAAGCTGAGCATTAGTCTTCGATTTGTCTACACGAATAATACGAGCATCGTCTAGTGAGATTAAAACAGCTATGTAGCTATAACGCACAGCTTCTCTAAAATTATTCCTGTCGGCGTAGTCCTTAGAAAGCCGCATCATGTCCGTTAGGGAAAGCCGTTTGTTGGCTATGTCGTCAAAGATAGACGAGGTTATCTCATCGGATTTTCTCCTTCGTTTTAGCAGCGTGTAGGTAACGCACATAGAAACGACAAATAGGAGTATTCCGGCAAATATCGCAAACATCAATGCAAAAGCCTGCAAATTATATTCAGCCTCTTCGGGTATGTTAAAATTTATTCGTTCCAATAGGTTGATAATCCCGTTTAATATGGCATCGATTACGACCTGTCTGTAATCCACCGCTCGCCCTGTTAAAATATCGTACTGCGAGCGTTCGAGTACTTCTCGCATTGCCTGTTCAAAAGCACCGTTCATTGCACAATACCTGTATCTTTTCTTTTAAGCCGCATTAAAGCCACGAAAATGTCAAAGCCCTCTTTTTTTATCCTTTGATTAAAGTAGATGAGAGCCGTCAAAATGCCGTCTATCGGTTGGATTAAAAGCCCTACAAATAGTGATACGTACAGCTGTAAAGTACCCGATGCAAGAAAAAAATATAAAACACTAAGATTCTCTCCAGCAAAATCGGTGGTTGCGGCAAGCAAGAGTAACGCCAAGCCCTGTGCACTATACGACAGTATGAACGCTAAGACAAACCATAGTAATCTAAGCCCCAAAATACGCCAAAAATTCTCCTTAATAAGCTGATAAGACCTTGCCACAGCAGAAAAAAATGTGCATTTATCAAATATGGCAACGGGTATTAGAAGTGCGAATATATTGGAATATACCAGGTACGACACGACAAAAGCCAATACTAAAATCACGATCAATGCAGTTGGTGCATTATAGATCAATCCGTATTCAAGCGACAAAAAGAGGTAATATGCCGCACCTCCCGCTATTAGCAGCCATGGCAACGATAAAATTATCTGGGCAAAAGTAGCTCCTATCACTCTAAAAAGTGCCGCAAACGCATCGTGCATGGGTAGATTCACGGGTTCGTTAAAGAATGCGTATTTTGAAATTAAGATATGCCCCGAGGTTGCAAAGTACGTCCAAATTAGGTATAGCGGCAATATCATAACGAGGACGGCTAAAACCACAAAAACCATGAAGTCGTCGCTAAAGACCAGTAGGTTAGCTACAACCCCTATTGCCATAGCAAAGACAATGCCTAACGTGAAGACGAACAGTATCGAGATGATGTTCACCACTATAGAGAAAGCCATTTGAAATTTAAAAGTGGCTTTATAAACATCAAACACCCTGTCCATAAGGGTTGCGGCGTTCATGGGTAGTAAATCTGATTGCATATGCTAATCTCCTCAAAAAATTTTTTATTTAAATCTGCAAAAAAGTTTGACTTTGAAATATACGCTGTGTTATAATAAAGGACTGACAAAACGAAAAATATCGCAAAACAACAAAATTCGACATACTTCGCAAACCGATATGTTTCGCACACTTCGCACAGACATATTATATCAATGGCTAGGTCTTTTGTCAACTTAAATTTTTTGCGTATATATTTTTGCAGAATAGTATTTGAAATGTTAAGGGGTGTAAAGCATTTGGAAAAGGGACGAATCAAGATTTTGCCCAATACTGGGGCAAAAATCTTACCAGGCGGAATAACGCCAGGTATTCTTAGGCACAGCTATTCCCGCATTGCTGAGGTGCTAGAGATGCCAGATTTGGTAGAGGTGCAGAAGAACAGTTACGAATGGTTTTTGAACGAAGGCTTGAAAGAGGTCTTTGAGGACATCTCGCCGATAACTGACTTCAGCGGTAATTTGATTTTGGAATTTATCGACTTTAAGTTGGAGAGCGATTCTAAATACTCTGTGGAAGAGTGTAAAGAACGAGATGCAACATACGCAGCACCTTTGCGGGTCAAGTGTAGGCTGCGTAATAAAGAAATAGACGAGATTAAAGAGCAGGATATTTTTATGGGCGACTTTCCGCTGATGACTGATACGGGTACATTTATCATCAACGGTGCGGAACGTGTTATCGTCAGCCAGCTCATGCGGAGTCCTGGTATCTATTACACTGTGGAATACGATAGAGTGGGAAAGATACTGGTTTCTGCCACCGTAATCCCCAATAGGGGTGCGTGGATTGAATACGAAACAGATTCGAACGATGTTTTTAGTGTACGCATAGATCGCACACGCAAAGTACCCGTAACTGTCTTCATTCGCTCATTGGGCGTGGGGACTGATGAAGAGATAATCGAAATGTTCGGCGACGAACCGAAGATTATCGCATCCATGGAAAAAGATATTTCCAAGACACATGAAGAGGGATTATTGGAATTATACAGGCGGCTGCGTCCAGGCGAACCGCCTACGATAGAATCCGCCGAGCAACTGCTTAACAATATGTTCTACGATCCCAAAAGATATGATGTTGCAAAGGTTGGACGCTACAAGTATAACAAAAAATTATCGCTACGTAACCGCATAGTTGGCTTTATACTGGCGGAGGACGTTATAGATCCTTCGACGGGGCAAATTATAGCCGAAATGGATACAAAAATAACCCCTGAATTGGCGGACGAGATACAGGATGCTGGTTGCCCGTCTGTTTTTGTTGAGACTGAATCGGAAGAACGATTATTTAAGGTCTTAACCAACATGATGGTAAAACCCGATCCATTCCTCGAGCCGCACGGGCTTAGTGCCGCACAATTCGGCATAAAAGAGCGAGTATATTACCCCGTACTTGCCTCTCTGCTAGAAAATTCCGCCGACACACACGAACTCGAGCAGACTATCCGCAACAATGTTTCCAAACTCATTCCCAAACACATAACCTTTGAGGACATCATGGCATCGATAAATTATACAATGCACATAGAATACGGGCTTGGCGGCAAGGACGACATCGACCATCTAGGCAACCGCCGTATTCGTGCTGTGGGAGAATTATTACAGAACCATTTTCGCATAGGCTTAACCCGCATGGAACGTGTAGTCAAAGAACGCATGACCGTGCAGGATATGGAAATAGCTACTCCGCAAGCCCTTATCAACATCCGACCCGTAACCGCCGCAATCAAGGAATTTTTCGGCTCTTCACAGCTATCGCAATTCATGGGGCAAACAAACCCGCTAGACGAACTCTCCCACAAACGCAAGCTCTCCGCCCTCGGGCCTGGCGGACTTTCTCGGGATCGTGCGGGCGTGGAAGTGCGGGACGTTCACAGCTCTCATTATGGCAGAATGTGCCCCATAGAAACCCCAGAAGGTCCAAATATCGGGCTTATCAACTCACTTGCGACATATGCCCGTATCAACGAATACGGCTTTATCGAGGCTCCGTACCGCAAATTGGACAAGGCGGACGGCTCGCCGAAGGTTACGAACGATTTCATCTACGTAACGGGCGATGAGGAAGAAAATTTTACCATAGCACAGGCAAACGAGGATTTGAACGAGGACGGAACATTTAAAAACCGTAAGATTGCAGGGCGTTTTAAGGAGGACGTTTTGGAGGTTGAACCTGCACAAATCGACCTTATGGACGTTTCGCCCAAACAGATTGTTTCCGTGGCGACTGCACTCATTCCTTTCCTTGAAAACGACGACGTTACAAGGGCTCTCATGGGCAGTAATATGCAGCGGCAAGCCGTTCCGCTCCTAATGACGGATGCGCCCGTTGTCGGCACGGGAATGGAGTACAAAACAGCCCTAGATTCGGGCGTTGTTATGGTGGCAAAAGAGGACGGCGTTATCGAAAAAGTATCGGCAGATTATATCACAGTCCATTATAACAGCGATAAAAAGGAACTTTTCCACCTGACAAAATTCATGCGTTCCAATCAGGGGACGTGCATAAACCAGCGCCCGATAGTTTCACAAGGACAGCGGGTGCAGAAAGGCGAAATCATTGCGGACGGCCCGTCCACCAGCGGCGGCGAGTTGGCTTTGGGTCAAAATCCGCTCATCGGCTTTATGCCGTGGGAGGGCTACAATTTTGAGGACGCTATTTTAATCAGCGAAACACTTGTACAGGACGATATTTACACGTCCGTTCATATAGAAGAATACGAATCCGAGGCTCGGGATACAAAACTCGGGGCAGAGGAGATAACTCGGGACATTCCCAACGTGGGCGAGGATTCATTAAAGGATTTGGACAGGGACGGCATAATTCGCATTGGTGCGGAGGTTTTCCCTAACGACATTTTGGTCGGCAAAGTAACGCCGAAAGGCGAAACGGAACTCACACCCGAGGAACGCTTGCTGCGAGCCATTTTCGGGGAAAAAGCCCGAGAAGTGCGGGACACTTCACTCCGTGTGCCTCATGGAGAAAGCGGCATAATCGTGGACGTTAAGGTCTTTACACGCGAAAACGGCGATGAATTGCCGCCTGGCGTAAATAATACCGTCCGTGTCTACATTGCCCAAAAGAGGAAAATTTCCGTAGGCGACAAAATGGCGGGCAGACATGGCAACAAAGGCGTAATTTCCCGAGTTTTGCCCGTGGAAGATATGCCGTTTTTACCCAATGGCCGCCCTCTGGACATCGTACTCAACCCACTTGGAGTGCCATCCCGCATGAATATCGGGCAGGTTTTGGAGGTTCACTTGGGTCTTGCGGCAAAGGCACTCGGCTGGAAAGTCGCAACGCCTGTATTTGACGGTGCTCACGAGGTTGACATCATGGACACGCTCGAGCTTGCGAACGATTACGTCAATTTGGACTGGATAGCATTTTCGGATAAATGGGAGGAGATACTAGAACCCGACATTTACGAGGCATTGTACAACAATCGCAACGCCCGAGATATATGGAAAGGCGTACCGATTACAAGAGACGGCAAGATTCCGCTCCGAGACGGGCGGACGGGCGAATATTTCGACAGCCCCGTAACGGTCGGCTATATGCACTATTTGAAACTCCACCATCTCGTAGACGACAAGATTCACGCCCGTTCGACAGGCCCGTATTCCTTGGTAACTCAGCAGCCGCTGGGCGGAAAAGCCCAATTTGGCGGTCAGCGTTTCGGCGAGATGGAAGTGTGGGCACTCGAGGCTTACGGTGCATCCTACACCTTGCAGGAAGTGCTTACAGTCAAGTCTGACGACATAACAGGTCGTGTCAAGACTTACGAGTCGATAGTAAAGGGCGAGAACATACCCGAGCCTGGTGTACCCGAGTCGTTTAAGGTTTTGCTCAAAGAATTGCAAGCCCTTTCGTTGGACGTAAAAGTTCTGCGAGCGGACGACACAGAGGTCGAAATGCGTGAATCCGTGGAAGAATTGGAGAACATGGACATCAACATATCGGGCAAAGAGAACGACGACGTTCGTCCCACTCGCAAACGTAGGCCGAGAATGGTGCCTATTCCTGTGATAGAAGAAGAGACCGAGGAGGTCTTGGAAGAAATCGAAACGTAGCATTTCTGAAGATGCGGCGGGCGGGGTTTTTTCGTAAATTCCGCCCGTGCATGAGAAGTGGGAGTGAGTGAGATTAGAACTATTGTAAAATTGAAAGAATTTGAAAAACAGTGCGAATATTTGGGCTTGGACGATGAAGATATGCGACAAATTGAAAATATAGTAATGTGCAACACAACAATCGGAAAAATTATTCAAGGGACGGGCGGTGCTAGAAAAATGCGAATCCCTCTCGCTGGTAAAGGAAAAAGCGGTGGCGGACGAGTAATTTACATTGATTTTGCATACTATGAAAAGCTGTACCTGCTAGCAATATATTCCAAAAAAAGCCAGGACAATATGTCAAAAGCCTACATAAATGCACTAAAAACGCTCATTAAAGGTATTGAAGCCATGGAGCAAAGGCAAAGGATGAGGTAAAAATGTTTGATACTAAAAACAAAGTAATTGTTGACGAATATGCAATCACAGACGAAGATAGCCTGTTTAGAAGCATAAAAAAAGGGCTAGAGCAAGTACTAGCATTTCAGCGTGGCGAACCCGTAGATGCTACAATCAACAGATACGACCAAGACGAAACCACGGGCGAATGGAAACTTATCGAAACAGAATACAGATTCACCGATAAACCCCCCGAACGCTACCGCCCCCCAGACCCAAACGTCGGAAAATTCCACCCCAGTATTCGCCAAACGCTCCCCCATAACCACTGAATAAAAATCCCAAAAAATGGGGGTCAAGGGGGCTAGTCCCCTTGCGGGGTCAAGGGGCAGAGCCCCTTGTGGGGTGTGGGGCAAAGCCCCGCGGTTTTAATCTTTTGATTTTGGAGGTAAAAAATTATGGAGCAACAACAACAGCAGCAGCAGGGAGAGCAGATAACATTTGAATCGATAAAAATTGGGCTTGCATCGCCCGAAAAAATTCGGTCGTGGTCGAAAGGGGAAGTGAAAAAACCCGAAACTATCAACTACCGAACACTGAAACCCGAACGAGACGGGCTTTTTTGCGAACGCATTTTCGGCCCCAGCAAAGATTGGGAATGTCATTGCGGCAAATATAAGAGAATCCGCTATAAAGGCGTTGTGTGCGATAGATGCGGCGTGGAAGTTACCAAAAATAAAGTGAGACGGGAACGGCTTGGTCATATCGAGCTGGCTGCCCCTGTTTCGCATATTTGGTATTTTCGTGGGATTCCTAGCCGTATGGGCATTATTTTGAATATGTCGCCTAGATTGCTCGAAAAAGTGCTGTATTTTGCCGCTTATGTCGTGCTCGATGCGGGCGATACGGAACTGCAAGCTAAACAACTCTTGAGCGAGCGTGAATATAACGAATCGTTGGAGCAATGGGGCGAAACATTTCGGGTCGGCATGGGTGCCGAGGCAATACGTGAACTCCTCAAAGCCATCGATTTAGAGGCAGAGGCGGAAGAACTGAAAGAGGGCTTGAAATCGGCAACGGGTCAGAAACGGCTGAAATATATCAAAAAATTGGAAGTTGTCGAGTCATTTCGAGTCTCGGGCAACAAACCCGAATGGATGATAATGGATGCAATCCCTGTTATTCCGCCAGATTTACGCCCGATGGTACAACTGGACGGCGGACGATTCGCCACCAGCGACTTGAACGACCTGTATCGGCGGGTCATTAACAGAAATAATCGCCTAAAACGGCTGCTGGACTTGAATGCACCGAGCATTATTGTGCGGAACGAAAAGAGAATGTTGCAGGAATCGATAGACTCGTTGATTGACAACGGGCGGCGCGGACGACCTGTTACTGGCCCTGGAAATCGTCCTTTGAAATCATTGAGCGATCTGCTAAAAGGCAAACAAGGGCGTTTCCGCCAGAATCTGCTTGGAAAGCGGGTCGATTACTCGGGGCGATCGGTTATCGTTGTCGGACCGACATTGAAGATTTACCAGTGCGGACTCCCCCGTGAAATGGCGATTGAGCTGTTTAAGCCATTTGTTATGAAAAAATTGGTGCAGGGCGGCGTGGCATTTAACATCAAGGCGGCGAAACGCATGGTCGAGCGGTTGCAGCCCGAAATTTGGGATGCACTCGAGGACGTTATCAAAGACCACCCCGTCATGTTGAATCGTGCACCGACTCTGCATAGATTGGGGATTCAAGCATTTGAACCCGTGCTAGTGGAGGGGCGGGCTTTGAAATTGCACCCATTAGTTTGTGCAGCGTACAATGCGGACTTCGATGGCGATCAGATGGCTGTGCATATCCCGCTATCGGTCGAGGCACAGGCGGAATGTCGCTTTTTGCTGCTTGCACCGAATAACCTGCTAAAACCCTCCGACGGCGCACCGATTACCGTGCCGACAAAGGATATGGTTTTGGGGATTTATTACCTGACGATTGAAAAGCCAGGCGACAAGGGCGAGGGCAATGTTTACATGGATATTGACGAGGCTCTTATGGCATACGAACATCGGCTGATTACCATTCATGCCAAGATTAAAATCCGCCGTGAAATAGAGGACGAAGAGGGCAACAAACACACAAAAATCGTACCGATAACACTCGGACGGGCGTTGTTAAATCAGGGTATTCCGCAAGATATTGGCTTTATCGACCGCAGTACGTTGGAGAGCAAATTCATTTACGAGATTGACACGTTGGTGGACAGCAAGATGCTGGGGCGGATAATTACCCGTTGTATCAACAAATACGGCTCGACCGAGACGGCAAAAATGCTTGACCACATCAAAGAATTGGGCTTTTTCTTTGCGACTCGAGGTTCGCTTACGGTATCCGTCTCGGATATGGAAATTCCCAAGACAAAGCCTGAAATTCTGCAGAATACAGAGGATATTGTAGAAACGGTGCAACGGCAATTTCGGCGGGGTCGCATGACGGACGAGGAACGCCACGACAAGGTTATTGCGGCGTGGAGCGAGGCAAACAGGAAGATTTCCGACGATTTGATGGAGGGGCTTGGACAGTACAACAACATTTTTATGATGATAAACTCGGGCGCACGCGGCTCTCGGGATCAGATGAAACAGCTTGCGGGAATGCGTGGGCTTACGGTTAATCCCTCGGGCAAGGTGTTGGAAGTGCCTATAAAATCCAATTACCGAGAGGGTCTGACTGTTTTGGAATATTTCGTGTCGGGGCATAGTGCGAGAAAAGGCTTGACAGACACGGCGTTGCGGACGGCTGACTCGGGCTATTTGACCAGACGGTTGGTTGACGTTAGTCAGGACATTATTATACGAGAATGGGATTGCCAAAAAGAGGGCGATGAAGTGCCTGGAATGTGGGTTTCGGCGTTTATGGACGGGCAGGAAGTCATTGAGCCGCTGGTTGATCGTATTCGTGGGCGTTGGGCTGTGGACGATATTCTACATCCAGAGACGGGTAAATTACTGGCAAAGGCGGACGAACTCATCAGCCCTGACGAAGCAGACGAAATCGAGGCGGCTGGCGTGAAAGATGTACATATTCGCACGATTTTAACGTGCCGTTCACGGATTGGGTTATGTTCAAAATGTTACGGTGCGAACATGGCATCGGGACGAGAGGTGCGGATTGGCGAGTCCGTGGGCATCATTGCGGCACAGTCGATTGGCGAACCTGGCACACAGCTGACGATGCGGACATTCCATTTGGGCGGCATTGCCAGCAACGAGGATATTACGCAAGGTTTGCCCCGTGTTGAAGAGCTTTTCGAGGCAAGAAAACCAAAAGGGCTTGCGATAATTTCAGAAATCGGCGGGCAAGTATCCATTACAGACGTGAAAAAACGGCGGGAATTGGTCGTTATCGATTTGGAGACGAAGGATCAGAAGGAATATCTCATTCCATACGGATCGAGGCTGAAAGTGCAGAGCGGCGACATCATCGAAAAAGGCGACGAGTTGACCGAGGGTAATGTTTATCCGCATGACATCTTGCGAGTTAAGGGCGTGCGAGGCGTACAGGATTACATTTTGCGAGAGGTACAGCGGGTTTATCGTCTGCAAGGCGTGGATATTAACGATAAACACATAGAAGTTATCGTGCGACAGATGTTGAAGAGGATAAAGATAGAGGTCAACGGGGACACGGAGTTTCTGCCAGGGTCGTTGATAGATTGGTTGGAATTTGACGAATTGAACAAGGAGATGGCACGGGATAATAAGATGCCAGCATATGGCTCGAGGGTGTTGTTGGGGATAACGAAAGCGTCTTTGGCAACGGATTCGTTTTTGTCGGCGGCATCGTTCCAGGAGACTACGAGGGTTTTGACGGAGTCTGCCATACGGGGCAAGGTAGATCCCCTTATCGGACTGAAAGAGAACGTAATAATCGGAAAATTGATCCCCTCTGGCACTGGAATGCAGACCTACAGGAGTATAGAGATTGAATGTGAAGAGGATTACAACGACGAATACATTCTGGAGCAATCTCGAAAATATCCGCCAGCTATCCAGCCCGAAGATAATTTCGAGGAAGAATATGTCGATTCGCACATAGATGAAGATGAAACGGATGAATTTGAGTTTTCAGACGACGAAGATTTGGAGGATATGGACGAATTAGTAGGTTTGGAGAAATTGGAGGACTCTGAGGGCGTAGAGGATTTAGACGATTTAGAAGGCGTAGAGGATACTGAAGAAGAGTCGCATCACTTGGAAGCCGAAGAAAAGACGGAAGAATCCCAAAACAAACTGCTAGAGGAGTTGCAAGAGGAGATGTATTATACGGAGTTAGCCCGTGGATAGAATAAAGCTAGGTTCATGGAATGTGAATGGGTTGCGAGCCTGCATGAAAAAGGGTTTTATGGATTTTTTCAGGGCGGAAAAATTTGATATTTTGGGCTTGCAGGAGATAAAAATGTTACGTGAACAGGCGGATTTCACATTTGACGGTTACAAGGAATACTGGTATTCTGCGGAAAAAAGGGGTTATTCTGGCACGGCGGTATTTGCAAAAAACACGCCAATCTCGGTAGTTTACGGGATTGGCGTTGACCACCATGATCATGAGGGGCGGGTCGTCTCGCTAGAATACAACAAATTTTACTACATAAACACCTACACACCAAACGCAAAGAGAGAACTGACTCGCCTTGACGATCGCATGGACTGGGAGGATTCGTTTAGAAGCTATGTAACCGATTTGGCTCTTAAAAAGCCTGTGATTATATGCGGCGATTTAAATGTGGCACATAAGGAAATAGATTTGGCCAACCCAAAATCAAACGTAAAAAGTGCGGGTTTTACGCCGCAAGAGCGAGAAAAGTTTGGCTTGTTACTAGAGGCGGGATTTATTGACACATTTCGCTACAAATACCCGACTACCGAAAACGCCTATACATGGTGGTCGTACATGGGAAATTGTCGTGCAAAGAATATTGGTTGGCGGATAGATTATTTTTTGGTATCGGAGGCACTTAGGGGCAATATTTCAGAGGCTCGCATATACCCTGAAACAGGCGGGTCGGATCATTGTCCCGTTGGGCTTGTTTTGGAGATGTAGGTTATGGCTATCTAATCAACTCATGTATTCAAATGCGACTAAAACGTAGGGGCGGATAGTATCCGCCCGTTCTAGCACACGGACGGATACTTCACAACATCATACACAGGCAAATCCACAACCGCCTGCACCCCTGAAAGCAATTTTTGCGACTCAAACCCCAACCCATATGGAGATGTTGGGTTTATTGTAACGGCTATCAGGTTTATCGGGGTTTTTACGCCTAGCTTAATCCCCTTAATCTGCATTTTTTTGTACATTTGCGGCGAAATAAATAATTTGGTCGCATCATCAATGATAATCCCTTTAGGCGGCACTTTTACATATTCCGCCAAAAGCTGATCGGTTACTAGTTTCGGTAAATACACATAGCTCTCGTCGTCGATTTTTGGCAACATAAGCATCTTTACTGCAAACGCAGTCTCCGCCACCACCGTTTGCATATTCTGGCTGATTGCTGCACCCGTGCATAATATCACTGCCTCCGCTATTTGGGGGTTTGCTAAAGATTTTCTGCCAACCGCTCCATCTATGATGATTTTTTTTGCATTGAAATTCCGCATACATTCCACCAAATAACCCATTTGCGATACTATCGATGCCCCCGCTATCTCGACAAAACCATCGGAACACGCTCTAAATATAACAACCTGCCCCAAAGGGGTGTTTATATCGGTAACAAACAACGTCTCTTTCAAAATATCAGCACTTTCAAAAAATTGTGCGGCTGTTGCGATTATAGTACCTGTGCGTACGAATATGCGCGGCTTTTCTGTGTTTGTAACGACATCCTTGACTTCTCCATCTCGGCCTATACTGGTTATTCCCAAGGTGTCGGGGTGTTTACCGATGATATGGTTCAAAACGGTGGTTTTGCCCGAATTTTTCGCCATGCCAATTATGGCTATGGTTTTATAAGGTTTTAGTAGCTCTGTCAACATACAAATCTCCCGACATATAGGTAATGGCGTGTCCCGCAATCTTTACCCGCTGTCCCTCCAAACGGCAAAAGAGTTCGCCGCCTCGCTTAGATGCTTGAAAAATCTTAAATGTATTTTTGCCCAATTTTTTTTGCCAATAAGGTGCAAGCAGCGTAAGCGACGAGCCTGTTACGGGATCTTCATTTATGCCGTATTTTGGGCAAAAATAACGCATAATAAAATCATATTCGCTAGATGCCGCTGTTATAATCACACCCGACAAATCGATATTGGCGGCGATGTTGTAGTCGCATTGTATATTTCTAACCACATTTTCCGAATCGAAAATCAGCATATATTCCTCACGCCCGCACCACACCTCTTTAGGTAGTTGGTCAAAACAAGCGGGGGCTTCTGATATGGGTATTTGGTAAATATTGTCGGCTGGAAAATCTAGCTCTATAAGCGAGCCTATTTTTTTAGCGGTTAGTTTGCCCTGCTTGGAGTCGAATACAATTTCTCTTTTGCCCGAAATGTCCGAAAGTAAAATATGTGCGGCCGCCAATGTGGCATGACCGCACAATTCAACTTCGCCCAAGGGTGCAAACCATCGTATCGAAAAGGTATTCGAATCATGTAGCACAAATGCCGTTTCTGACAGATTATTCTCCATGGCTATATTTTGCATAAGGGCTGAATCCAACCAAGTATTCTCTAAAAGACACACCCCTGCAGGGTTGCCCTTAAACAGCGTATCTGCAAAAGAATCTACCTGATAATATTTCATTGTTACTCCATAAAACCGTGGGGCTCTGGTGCTACCCGCAACGCCTAAACGGTGTCCACTGGACACCAGGCGCCCCCACACCCCGCTGGGGGCGCGCCCCCAGACCCGCATTTTTTAATTTGACTATCCAAATATTTCATGATTTGGCGATACCCTAATGTAAGGGCGGATATTATCCGCCTGTGCGGCTTGGGGGGTTGAACACAGTTTCTTATTTTATTTTTTGAAAATGGCTCCCTCTAGTTTTAGCAAATATTCCTTAGCATCTAAGCCGCCGCCAAAACCAACAAGTTTGCCAGTTGTTCCGATTACTCTGTGGCAGGGTACTATAATGGAGATGGGATTATTATGGTTTGCACCGCCCACCGCCCTAGATGCTTTGGGCTTTCCGACTTGTTTTGCAATAAAGCCGTAACTGACGGTCTTTCCGTACGGAATAGTCGTAAGTGCCCGCCACACGTCCTCTTGAAAAGGAGTACCCTTGAATTTTATAGGCACGGTAAAAATCTTCAGCTCTCCTGCAAAATAGGCTGCCAATTCCTTTTCACATTCGGCTATTAGCGGTGTGGATTGCTGCTCTAACGCATCGGCTTTACCCCAATCCAGTCCAATTATCGCCTCTTTATCCGCCGTTATTGTCAGCTTTCCAACGGGGCTGTCGATTATTTTTTTCACCATTATTACAGCCCCGAAATTGGCAGTTCTTTAACCAAAAATGATGGCATCCCGAACGTACCCATGGGATTCGGCATGGAAAATCGCAAGTCCGAAGCCACAGTCTCGATATTTTTCATCAAGTCGTAAAAATTCCCCGCAACTGTTATCTGCTCCACGGGTTTTGTTCGCTTGCCGCCCTCAATCATAAAGCCCGTGGCAGAGACGGAAAAATCGCCGGAAATCGGGTTTAGCCCAGAATGTAAGCCGTCTAATGTGGTTATCAAAATGCCCTCTTGTATGTTTGACAGCATTTCTTCGTGTGAAATATCGGATGGCACAACGTAATAATTCGTGCAAGCGGTGGTTACAGCCGCACGGAAGGATGGCTTGAACCCATTGCCTGTACTTTCAACCTTGTCTTTTTCGGCAGCCTGTAAATTGTACAGCAATGTCTTCAAAACGCCGTTTTCAATGATTGCCTTGGGCTTGGTCGCTACGCCCTCGGAATCAAACGCCACCTTGCCAAACGATTCCTCGCCGCCGTCAGGATCGTCCCGCAACGTGATTATCGAAGCCGCTACCTGCTCGCCCTCTTTGCCCTTGAGCAGCGAAAAGCCTTTTTGTGCCTGTTCTGCGAAAAAGACGGAGCAGAACGCCATAAACAGGCTGTTAGCCGTTTTATTATCGAAAACGACAGGATATGTTTTACTTGGGATGCTCGCTGCCCCGAGATTGTCAATCGCCCTTTTTACAGCATCTTTCGCCAGTTCTTCAGGCGAAAATTTGGCGAAATCATTCCCGTGCCAAATCTCAAAACCCGTCTTTGTAACGCCGTTTTCTTCCACTCGTGCATATACATAAGCATAGGCAAGGTTGGTTTTATCGGACAAATCCAGCCCGCAGCTGTTGGCGATTTTTACATCGGTTTCCACCGTGCCGAGTTGGCAGAAATCCACGGATTTTACACGTTTATCCTGTGCAAATGTGGCTTTTTCGAGTGCCAGTGCCATGTCGATTTTTTCTTTCACGCTGACCTTGTCCAAAGCGGGATTGTAGCCCGAAAGTTTCAAATATTTCTCCGAGCCAGCGAATAATTTTTCGATTTCTTCGTCAATATTGCTGGCATTGTCTGCGGCGTTCTTGACTAGTTCAGGGATAACATCTGGGTTAATGTTTTCGGTATAGGCATAGCCCATCCGCCCAACGCCGTTTTTATCGGCAAAATTGCCCCGAAACGACAATCCGCCCGCATCCGTGTTCTTATACTCGTCGATTTCCCCATTAAAAATCTTGACGGAAAAACTGTTACTAGTGCTATAATACGCTTCCCAGTCGATAAAACCTGCCGTCTTAGCCTCTGCAAATAGTTTCTCCTTAAATTGTGAATACTCCACAAAAACACCTCTTTCGTAATTTTTTGACCTCCAAACGGAAGCCCCATTTGTAAGTCTCTCTATTATACAACAACTGCGATTAAAATTAAAGCCCTCGATGAAAAAATTTCGCAAAATAAAAAATGTGGAGACGGATAACCCGCCCCCACATCAATTTAATGCTTCCGATCGGTTAGTTATTAAACAGTACCGAATTTACAACGGACTCCAAATATTCCTGCTTGCCAGAGCCTGGCATTTCGGGCTTTTTGAGCTTTGCGGCATGGTCGGCTAATTCCTCCAAACTTGTCTGTCCCGAGCGGATTTTTTGACCTATCCCAGAGTTAAAACTGGAATATTTTTCCTTGATAAAATTGTCAATCCGTCCGTCCTCGATAATGGCAGCCGCCTTAATCAAGCCAAGTGCAAACGTGTCCATACCGTGAATGAAGGCTAGGAACATATCTTCGTGAGTGTAACTTGGACGGCGTGTCTTCGCATCGAAATTAAATCCGCCCGCAATGCCGCCGTTACGCAAAACTTCCAGCATCGCAAAGGTTGTGTCGTATACATCTTTTGGAAACTCGTCCGTATCCCAGCCTAGGAGCGGATCGCCCGTATTTACGTCGATACTGCCGAGCATGGAATTTATCGCACTTACTCGCAAATCATGGGCAAAAGTGTGCCCTGCAAGCGTTGCGTGGTTTGCCTCAATGTTTAACTTAAAATCCTTGTCAAGTCCATATTGGCGTAAAAATGCAATGGAGGTCATCGCATCGAAGTCGTACTGATGTTTCATCGGCTCTTTTGGCTTGGGTTCGATGAGAAAATCACCCTTAAAGCCGATTTTACGCCCGTATTCCACAGCCATTTTCATAAGTGCCGCAATGTTTTCCAGCTCCAATTTAACGTCCGTGTTGAGCAAGGTCTCATAACCCTCGCGGCCGCCCCAGAAAACATAACCCCGTCCGCCCAATTTCACGGTCAGGTCAAGTGCTTTTTTCACTTGTGCCGCCGCAAAACAATATACGTCAGCGGAGTTTGTGCTGCCTGCGCCATTTACAAAACGTGGGTTTGAGAACATATTAGCCGTTCCCCACAGGCATTTTATGCCCGTTTCTTTCATTTTCACGAGCATATAATCGGTAATTTCGTCTAGGCGTTTGTTGGTTTCGTTGATGTCGTCCGCCTCTGGCACAGTATCCGTGTCATGGAAACAAAATTCCGTTATGCCCAACTTCTGCATAAATTCAAAACCTGCATCCACCTTAGCACGAGCGTGTTCCATCGTGTCTTGAGCCGCCCCAAAAGCCTTGTCGGTTGTACCAGCACCGAAAATGTCTCGCCCCTCAGCACATAGCGTGTGCCACCAAGCCATAGCAAACGGAAGATGTTCCTTCATCTTCTTGCCAGCCACCACTTTTTCAGCATCGTAAAACTTAAATGCCAAGGGTGTTTTGCTCTTAGGGCCCTCATATGGGATTTTCCCTATCCCTGTAAAAATTTCTGCCATAATTCTTGCTCCTTTACTAAAATCATATCCGTCCTAAAAACGTAGGACTACATAAAGCAATATCTGCTTTAACCACGTGTTTATCGCCTTACCGCAAAAGCCCCTTGTCAAAACCTCAAAATCGAGCGGTCGCGGGCAGATTCTATCCGCCCCTACTAATGCCAACCCTCAAAACATTCGGCAATCAAAACCCCAAATTTAAAGTTTGTCCACTTTTCAAAGTGGCGGGGTCAAGGGGCAGAGCCCCTTGCGGGGTGTTACTCCGTAAACGTCTAAACGGTGTCCACTGGGCACCAGACGCGGGGCAGAGCCCCACGGTCTTAAGTCTTTACCCATATGGCGGGGCGGATTCCGCCGCCGCCTGCGCCTATCATTATTACTTCGATGCCGTTTATTAGAATGTAGCCGTCGGGGAGTACGCGTGCAGCGTGCATAGAGTCAACCCCTGGAGAGCGTAGCCACCACCAGCAAACAGAACCCGTGCTGTCCTTGGCTATGCGGGAAGCGTTGTGCTGATCGTTTATCCAGTATGCCTTGTTTGTGGGACGTTGACGTAGTTGACCGCTGTCCCCGAAATATTTTACCGTCTCCTCAATGCTAAGCAGAAAAACCTTGTCAACTATGTTCTCGCCGCCGTCTGTGCCATACCAGCTGTTGCTGTTGTTCATTACAGTTGTCTTGATTATACGCTCCTTGTCAGCATCACTAAAACTGTTCAAGAAAACACCGTTTAGATGCTGACGTAAAGTGGAATCCGCCCAGGTCGTTTTTCTGTATTGATCGTGATACTTTCGTTTGTCTACCACAGTGCTCGTAAGCAATAAAGCCTTGCCCATTTGTACATCTAGGACAATCCACTCGTGTTTCCCAAATTGCACTTTCGATCCGACAGTATAGACGATACGTTTTGCACCAGCACCCGCAAACCCGCCGAATCCGCCGCTTGTTCGAGCTGGTGCTGTCGGTGTCTTTATCGGCTCTATTGCTACTCTCTTTAATGGTTCGGGCTTGGTTTCTGGTCTTTTCAGAATTTGTTTCGGTTGCTCCAATATCGGGCGTTTTGGGTATGTCATAGGCTTTATTGCGGGCTTTTCAAATGGTTTTTTCGGCACAGCTTCGACAATCTTTTCGATTGTAGGCTTAACCACCTCGACGGTTTTTTCGATTGTAGGCTTATGAATCTTTGGGTGATGCTCATGTTTCTTTGTGATAGATTGTACATGGGCGGGACGCTTTCGGGTAGTCGGCTGAAAACCTGCCGCTACGGCAATACATTCGATAACACCTGTTGCAATTTCTTCGTGTATTTTATAGTTTTTCGCCATCTCTTGAGCTATACTGGTACGTGCAAGGGAAGAGTTGTCAGATTTCGCTTTTTTTAAGCGTGTAAAAGCGTTCAAATCACATATTGCTATGCGGAGCAAATTTTTTACCTGCGTTTCTTCGGATCTAATCTGCACATTGGCGATAGCTACGGTAAATCGGCTAGAATCCTCGAAAGTCTCCATACCCACATCGGTTTTAATTTTCTGCAAAGTTTGTGCCATGTTGTTAAATAAAGTTTGATTATTCATCTTCTTTACCTCGTGCTTATTACCCAACTAAATTCTACAAAACCATTCTAACACAAAACAAAAACCATTGCAACTCTCTTTTCCAAAAATTAAAACCGTGGGTCTCTGCCCAACACCTGGCACAAGACCGTCTTGCCGCTGAGGACGCGCCCCCAGACCCGCTCGTTTTGTTTTGTTTTTTCGTTGCAATTTTTGGCGGCTTGTTTCTTAAAATAGCAATATGGGGAGTAGTGTGCCTATTGTCAGAAGGGCTAGGCCTGAGAGTGTCTTTGCCGAAAATTTCTCTTTTAGGAAAAAAGCCGCAAAAGTCATTGTGAAAAGGATGCTTAGCTTATCGATTGGGACGACTTGGCTGGCATTTCCCAGTTGGAGTGCATGGTAGAATAACAGCCAGCTCGCACCCGTTGCTATGCCAGAGATTAACAGGAAAAATAGGCTCTTTTTTGTGATGTTGCCGATTCGCTTGTTACCCTTTGTGAGAAAAAGCATGACAAAAGTTAGGGGAAGTACCACCGTTGTGCGGATTGCCGTCCCGAGATTCGCCTCTATGTCAGCTATGCCGATAGAGCCGAAAATTGCCGTGAGGCTTGCGAAAAGGGCTGATAATAGGGCGAAAACTAGCCAGGATTGACCCGTTTTTTTCGCTTTTTCTTGCTTTAAATCGAGCATTAGCCAAGTGCCGACAGCCATCAGGAGCATCCCGACGGCGGTATATATGCCAAAAGGTTCTGACAGGAATATGAAAGCCAGTAGCATTGTTATAATCGTGCTGCTTTTGTCGATAGGTACAACCTTATTCACGCTGCCGATTTTGAGTGCATAAAAATAACAGAGCCACGAAGCCCCCGTAGAGAGCCCAGAGAGGATTAAAAAAACCCAAGTTCTAGTGGCAATGGTGGCAATATTGTTTTGAGAGTCCACGATAAGCACCATAATCCATGCAAAAATAAGCACCACAAAAGTTCTCGCCGCCGTCGCCACATGGGAATCTATATCCTGTAAGCCGATTTTTGCCAAAATCGTTGTAAGGGCGGCAAATATCGCCGCTCCGACTGCATAATAAAACCACAAACCCATCAGTATTGTTCACACTTTCATCGGCTTAAGAATCATCGAGGGTAAAAGTTATGCCCAACTGCTTGAAAAAGGCGATAACCCAACTATCCCATTCGGAATCTATAATCTTGTTAAGCTCGAAATTTTTTTGGCTGCTGCCCGTTACGCAGGTAATCTGCGAGCTGTACCTCATAATGATAAATAGAGCGGCAGCGTTTTTGTGTAGCTTTTCAGGTTCGGCTAGGGCAAATTTTATCTCCATAGACTGCGGTTTTTCTTTGCCCTTTATTATGTTGCGTACATAGGGGCATAAATCCCTCCACGTGCAATGACTCTCTTCACCCTGTTCGGCTTCTCCAATCTTTTCGGCTTTTTCAATACGCTCGCCCGATATTTCAAAGCGAGTCAGGGTGTTTATAACGATGCCTCTAACCTCAAAATCGTCAAAGCTGCTCAAAGTGAAGAGATGTCTCATAAAATCCTTTATGTTCGGCTCTTGTATAGATAAAGTTTTCAAAATTTACCCCATTCAAAAGATATTTCGTGTATCGATTTCACACGCATTGCACGGCTAATTTACTGTAATGGGCCTTGGTTATCGTAATGGCTATTATTTACATTGTCCGCCAAGGTGTTTATGTTGGACTGTATTATCGCCATGGACACAATCGCCAAGCCAAAGACAGACAGAATCACATACAGGAGTGCCTCGTCCTTTTCGCCCAAATCATGGGTTGCGAAAGCTTGGCTCTCCAATTTGCCCATTTTGTACATCATGTAGATGGCGTAGATACCGCAAGTTACTATACTTAGCAACAAGTCAACACCTGCGGTGCTTGGTAGATTGTTCGCCCGATACAGGCTTTCGTACAGCTTATATTGCCAATACAATACATAGATGCCGCACGTTACGAACGCCAGTATAATCGCTACTGCAATAGACCTTTTTTCAATATACATTTTCATTTTCTCCTTTTTCGACATTTACCAAAACCCAACCTATACCCTATCCAGAATTCCTTTTGTCCTGGTTTTTGTAGGCCTCAATCGTCTTGGCACTGCCATATTCCCCACTATCTATAGCGGGCTTGGTAGTTTTGGCGGCTGGCTTAATCGAATCGTATATTTGGGTCAGAATTTTGCTGTTTTCGTCCTCTTTGACACGTATCTGAACATCCAAATCCATGATGATACGTATAAGCCGTTGCATTTCCTGCACCTCTGCACCATATTTTGTAGGCTCTGCATCGAGTGCTGGACCAGTTTCGCGGAACACGTTTTCAAAGACCTGATCGTATTCCATAACTAACTTGATAAAATTGCTTTTTTCCTCGTTCATCTGCATGAAAAAGGGGTATAGCTCGTTGCGTGCTATGTTGCTCTCTAGCAGGAAACCCTGATTTTCCGTAATTGCAACAATTTGTGCCAACGCCTTTTCCTTTTTCGCTAGGCATTTTATCAAAAGTTCCAAATTTACCAACATATTTTCCATTATACACCCTTTAAGTAATATTTGCAAGCACCGATATTATAGGATTATTATTGTAGAACCAAATCGCAATGATGGAGTTCTCGAGCATATCCATAATGGTCGCCACGGCTGGATTTAGGAAAAACAGCGTAATAACGGCAAAAGCCACCCATAGCACAAGGACACATCTAAAAAACCCAATCAAAACGCCGCCGCCTCGGTTAAAAGTCCGTATTATCGGCAATCGCTCCACCAAGTCCAGCACATTTGACAATATCGCAAGTGCCACTTTCACGAGTACAAAAACAAATACAATCGCCAAGATATTCATTGCAAGCCCTGCGAAAAAATCGGCTATATACGCTTCGATAATTCCGATTCCAAACGCTCCATAGACATCGCTATTTTGGTAGCTTGCAAGCAGCACATTCCGCAAGAGTTCAGGCACGGGCAAATTTGCGATACGTTCCGTTGCATGGACATTCACAATTTCTTCCAGACCCATAGTTCGCATTATATAGTCTCTTAACGCATCAAAAATTACCGTTTGCCTTAACATTCCTGCCACTATCGGATACAAAACAGCTGACAACACTATTGCCAGGATAAGCGACACAAAGTTAAACAAAGTTTCTATCAACCCTCGCTTATACCCCACATACATAAACAACCCAAACCAAGCAAAAACAATCAAATCCAACATAATAACCCATCTCCTTTCTAAAACCGTGGGGCTCTGGTTGCTCCGCAAACGCCTAAACGGTGTCCACAGGACACCAGGCGCCCCCACACCCCGCAAGGGGGCTAGCCCCCTTGACCCCCTTCGTTCGTTTTACTTGGGTCTCGACTGTGGGCTAATGGCTACAAATTTGTAGCGGTTGGTTTTTGACTACCAGCGACCATGTGGGGGGCGGATAACATCCCACTGTCATTAACTTAGCGGCGGCGGGCGAACGGAGTTC
>JGI24700J35501_10930860_pt1 | contig 29144 bp, 29 predicted proteins | sample TergutTh196P1_FD_35501 | JGI IMG/M metagenome (IMG submission 35501)
ATGGCGGCGACCTTTCAAAAAGTGAAGGTGTAGATCTAAACGACAACGCCGGCGGTGCATACGATATTGCTAATACAAAGGCAACAGAGGAGATCGGCAAAGACCTAAACGAAGGCAATAACGAGCAGTTAGACGCTTTGTTAGACAATTTTAAAGAAGATAAATGGGGCGATTTATCGCTTGATGAGCAGAAACAGTCCATAACCGACCTTGCCGATTTTGTAGCCGCTGATACTGGAAATGAAAATCCTCCTGAAATTGTTTTTCGTGACGATATGGAAGATGGTACATATGGCGGTTACAGCCCCGATTCAAATATAATTGAGATAAACGTTAATATGTTGTATGATTCGTATGAGGCCGCTGATACAATTTCACATGAAATGTGGCATGCTTATCAAGAGCAAGCTGCAAAAGACCCGAACAATCCACGAGCTGCAGAATATCAAGAGGGTTTTGATAATTATATAACTCCCGATTTAGACTTTGAGGGTTATGAAAACCAAATGGTAGAAGTTGAAGCAAGGGCGTATGCCCAAGGTTTTAAAGATAGATTAAACGTACTGAAAGGAGCAGCATAACAATGGAAACTATCATCAATTATTTGACAAGTGAACGCAAGCAAAAGCCAAAAATAGCTGCTAAAATAGCATCATCTTTCGAGAGGCATGATGACATTCGTGCCGAGCTTGAAAAGTGGATCGAAGTGCGAAAATATCCGCAAGATAATTCGCTAACCGTTGAGGGCTACAATGCCTATGCAATTTCCAAGCTTGCAACTTTTATGGATGGTGTTGGAGTTTATAATTTTTTGGTGACCCTTAGGGAACGCCCCGATAACGGAAAACGGATAATAGCGGAAGGGTTCAAAAGAAAGTAAAATTGCTACCATTTCAGAAAATAGAGGTGAACAACATGGAAAAGGGGCATGAAATAGTTAATGACACCAAACTTGATATCAAAAACAGTGGAGGCAATGCCACTGCGGATTTTGGCATCGACCTTGCGAAAGATGACGGGATAGATTTAAACGCCGATTTTGGAGCAGACAGTATGTCAAAAACTCTTGAAAGGAGTACTGGACAAAGAATTGCTGCAGGGTTTTTTACGCTACCTGCTATAGTTGGTGGCGGCACAAGCGAGGCCCCCAACGAACATGTGCGAGGTATAATGAATGAGCCGGTTGCCGCTCATCACCAAGTATACGAACGACCGGAATCTGTATCGGTGTTCGCTCAAAGCCTTGAACATTTTGAGCAAACTGGTGAAGTGCTGCCAATACAAATTGGCGGAAAAGATTATGACGATGGTAGATTTAGGCCAGATGCACAAATCGAAGCATTAGAGATAGGCACTGCTCTGAATCAGCCTATAGCCGCTGACCGTACCGACCCTCCATCTAATACCAATGTGGGAGATTTAAGTGAAGTGCCGATGGGTATAGAGAACTTAGAAATTGATGAGCAACCTGAAACAGAAATGTCCGAGGATGATGATCTTAACAAGGAGTATATGCTGTCGGGCGATCTCTAATTAAAACAGGAGGACAAACAATGGGGCTTTTTAGCAGAAACCCAAATGAAACCGCTTTTGCTGGCGGCAAAAAGAACTGGGCGGAGGTAATAAAAAATTCTGGACCAGGTCATTTTCTTATTTGGCGACAGCCAGAAGAAGATTTTAATACCAATTCCACACTTGTGGTTATGCCAGGTGAAGAAGCTATCTTTATCAAAGGTGGAGTTGTCGAGCAAGTTTTTGATAACGGCACTTACAAGTTGTCTACCGAAAATTATCCGTTTATCAGCCGTTTACGAAATGCATTTACTGGGGGCATTAGCACATTTAATTGTGTGGTGTATTTTGTTCGCAAAGCACACAGCCCTGAAATTTTATGGGGTACGACTTCACCCATTCAAGTACGAGATAAGCAGCTTGGCATAGCAACAAAACTTCGTGCTCGAGGTGCTTATAGGGTTTCGATTGAAAATTCTACAATGTTTTTGACCAAAATGATTGGCAATAATGTTGTTGCGGTTGACCAGCAAGCACTTTTTGACGATTACTTTACAAATGAATTTCAGAGCAAGATAAGGTCAAGCATTACACTTGCGCTTAACGAAACTGAAACTGAGCTACTTGGGATTGACGCTCGTATTGAAGAGTTTGCACAAACGGTTGAGCCATTTCTTGGGGAGGTATTCGAGGATTACGGATTAAGTTTAGTTAGATTTTCTATTGCTGCCCTTGATATTGACGATGACGAGTTACGTCGTAGGTATGACGATATAGGGATGGATGCTATTGCTAAAATACGTAACGCTCACGCAGATAAGGGAGTTATGGATATACTTGGCGATGATTGGGGAAAACAGCAATCAAAGGACATTCTTCGCGATTTAGCCAACAACCCTAGCTCTGGCGGTGTAGCCGCTGCTGGTGCTGGGTTGGGTATGGGCATGTCTGCTGGAAATGTTTTTGCAGGTATGGCACAGCAAATGTTTAACCCCATGCAATCAGCTGTAGCTCCTGCTCCAACCGCCCCTGCTCCATCAGGTAGATTTGTTACAAAACCTACTGAGGAAGCAGCACCTCCAAAAACTGATACAGATGACCCTGTAACCACATTGAAGAAACTCAAAGATATGTTGGATATGGGCTTAATTGAGCAATCGGAATATGACACAAAAAAGACCGAAATCATGAGCAGGATGTAAGGAGGTAGACGGTATGATTAATTCAAATTCACCCAAACAGAATAAAGAGCCAACACTCTACGAGTTTAGCAACACAACAGAAATTAAGGCAACCTCAAAACTAAATAAAAAGAGTTCGTTAAAACTTATCTTGAAATTGATTTTTGTTGTTGTTTTTAATGTGTTCTTTTTTGTGTTAGGTGGCACAGAGCATAATTCATCTGTGTGGCTTTCCTATGGGTTCATCCATTTTGCGTATTTTATGTTATTAGCAACACCATACATTACACGCAAAAGTAAAAGCGCTGAGGTATTTGGCTTCGCCATATATTCGGTATCAATGTTGTATTTTTCTGTCGCTCTTGTAACAGGCATTATTTTTATAATGATTGCCTCTGAAAGCTATACAGCGGCACTATTAGTTCAACTTGGCATGGCAGGGCTATATAGTATATCTCTAATTTCACACCTAATCACCAATGAGCATACGGCTGAAATTGAAGAACAAAGACAGCCTCAGATAGAGTACGTTAAAACCGCCACTACTCAACTAAAAAGAGTTTTAGAAAAGGTTGAAGATAAAGCTATAAAAAGAAAAGTAGAACGGGTGTACGATGCTGTAAATTCAAGCCCCATAAAATCCCATCCGAACGTGACGTATATCGAAACGAAAATTATGACTTTAATTTACGAGCTTACGGATGCAGTATTGGCAAACGAGAAACAGGCAATTATTTCGTCGGCTGATTCTTTGTTGTCCGCAATAAATATGAGAAATAGTCAGCTTAAAAATTTTAATATATAGTGGTTCTAATAATGAAAGGCACACTCAAGCCAATATTTGATTGTGCCTTTCATTTTGTCTATTAAGTATCAATACCTTGACAATTTTGAAAACGCCGAATTAAGAAAGCAAAATTGCTTAATACTTATTTGACACGAAAGTCCGTGCTTGCATAATCTGCGTTGAGTTTCCCCATTTTTTACGTAAACACAACTTTCACACTTACCCACACAAAGCCGTCACTAAAGTCCACCTGATAGCGGGCTTTAAAACGTCACAATATCCGGGAAAAGTGCTATAGAGTAAAAATAAGAAACAAAAAACAAAAAACCAACCGCCGCTTCCGTTATATGAAGCGGCGGTTGTGCGTTTTTATACATCTTCGAGCATTTATTCTACTTCCTCTAAAGATATGCCTATTACTAGTGCAATATCCCGTGGAGATGCTCCGTTGTTTCGGGAAAAAATTACCATGGTTTTGATTCACTGATAACTAAAACACCTCTGTCTTTTTTTGAAAGGATTATTATATATAGACATTACCGAAAAAGCCAAGCATTTTTTGATTTCGGGTGTAGCGGTGTAGTGCCGACTTTTTCGCTACATTCTCTAAAATAGAGCCACTTACAATTTTTTAGGAAATATGCTATAATTATAGGAAAGGAAAAAGGGTTGTATGTGGCAGTTTCGTATTTCGTTGTCCTTATACTTTTTTGGAGCTGTCGAACTAAGGAAAGCAAATCAACTTTTTGAATTTTAAAAAGGGCATATTATTTATGAAAAAAATAAAATTGCTTAACAACAACATGATAAACAAAATAGCGGCAGGGGAGGTGGTGGAGCGGCCAAGTTCCGTTGTAAAAGAGTTAGTGGAAAACGCAATAGATGCAGGAGCGGGGATTATAACGGTTGAGATAAACGAATCACTGATACGAGTGTCTGACAACGGTAGCGGAATACCTGCTGATCAAGTTGAAGCTGTGTTTTTGCGACACGCCACAAGCAAAATAGAAACAATAGCCGATTTGGAATCGGTGCTGACCCTCGGCTTTAGAGGAGAAGCCATGTCATCTATTGCGGCGGTTTCTCGATTGGAGCTAATAACAAGCAACCCAAACGACGATATGGGAACCCTGATAGAGATTAACGGTGGACAGATAGTGAAAAAAGCCGCTGTCGGAGCAGCCCCGGGCACATCTGTTATTGTCCGCAATTTGTTTTATAATGTACCCGCAAGATTGAAATTTTTAAAAAAACCCCCAACAGAGTTTGGTTATATAAGCGATTTAATTGAGAAATTTGCCCTCGGAAACCCAAAAATAACTTTTAACTACATGTTGAAAGGTAAAAAACAGCAATATGGAGGCGGGGAGCTAAAATCGGCTATTTACCAAATATATGGCAAAGAATATTATAAAGATTTGCTGAAGGTGGAACGAGAGGGGTCTTTTGGCGTAAGCGGATATATTGCTAAACCCACATCTAACCGCCCTAACCGTACTTTTGGCAATTTTTTCATTAATGGACGCTACATAAAAAGCCCGCTAATGCAAAGTGCTGTAGAAGCTGCCTACAAAACAAAGTTGCCCATCGGCAAATTCCCTGTTTATGTTTTGCAAATCCATATAGATCCAAGGTTTGCGGATATAAACGTACATCCAACAAAGCTAGAGGTTAGGTTTCAAGATGACAAGGTTGTATATGACCTAATATATGAAGCCGTAAACAACACGCTAAATGAGGCAGTGCTAATACCGTCTCCTGTCTTTGTTGCAAAAAATGCTACACCCGTTACAAACGACACAAAAAAAATTGCCGATCCAGTTTCTTTTGTGTTAAAAACTACTAACGTCCGCAAAGATGAGCCAAAACAAGATAACAAACAAGATAATAAAGATGACGATAAACAAAAGCAGTTAGCCGTAAAAGAAGCTCGCCCTGTTTACAATCATCCGGAGCAGATAAAGCTATCGGAGACACCAAAACAAGAGCGGCAAGATTACGAAACTGACCCTAAACTTGATCCCGAATCTCCTTTTTTGAAGGATTACACAATTATCGGATTGTTTTTTAACACATACTGGGCATTGGAACAAGCGGGGACACTGTTTTTAATAGACCAACATGCTGCCCACGAGCGTATTTTGTATGACAAACTAACGGTCCATATGGAAATGGGCAAACCCCTTTCGCAGACGCTTTTACGCCCTGTGGCAGTTACCCTAAACCCAACGGAGCAAACTGTATACGAAGAAAACTCCGATTTCTTTGCAGAACTTGGTTTTGAAATAGAAGATATGGGGCATAATGCATTGGCACTACGTGGTGTACCCTTTATTTTTGGTGGGGGTATAAACCCCGATGTTTTTTTAGAAATACTGGAAAACATAAACAGCAGAAACGCAGAAAAGTTAGGTGATGAAAAACTCGCAAAACTGGCATGTAAAGCGGCGGTAAAGGGCGGAGACAAACTAACACCGACAGAAGCCAAAGCTCTGATAGACTCTCTTTTGGCTACAAAAAAACCGTTTACCTGCCCACACGGCCGCCCAACCATAGTAAAGTTGAGTAAGTATGAGATGGAAAAAATGTTCAAAAGGGTTTAAATAAAGGATTAAATAAAGGTTTAGACAATGGAGCTTTTAGTAATAGCAGGTCCAACCGCTTGCAATAAATCTCAATTAGGTATAAAATTAGCAAAGCAGTTAAATGGAGAAATTGTTTCTGCTGATTCTTTGCAGGTGTACAAATATATGGATATTGGCACGGCAAAGGTGCAGGATACTTGTGGAATTCCCCATCATCTTGTGGATGTAATAGAGCCGAACTGCCCTTTTTCTGTAGCAAAATATCAAGAAATGGCAGTAACTGCTATTGCACACATCCACAATAGGGGCAAGTTGCCCATTTTGGTGGGAGGGAGCGGTTTTTATATAAACGCACTGTTGTACAAAGTAGGCTTTAATCACAAAAGTTACAATCTCCAATACAGAAACGACCTATACGCTTTAGCCGCAAAAAAGGGAACAACTCACATTTTCGAGATATTGCAAAAAGTAGATCCGGTATATGCGCAAGCTAACAGCCACAACACAGCTCGTCTTATACGAGGGTTGGAATACTATCAGCAAACCGGTACAACAATATCTGCCCACAATGAAATACAAAAAAAACAACCCCTTGCCTATAACGCAAAAGTTTTTTTGATAGACCTGCCCAGAGAGCAGCTTTACGAAAATATAAACAACCGAGTAGACACAATGATAGGGCAGGGGCTTGTAAAAGAAGTGGAAGAATTGCTAAACATGGGATATAACCGAAACCTTACCCCATTGGGTAGTATAGGCTACAAAGAAATAATTGCTTATATAAACGGGGATATTACATTGGAGCAAGCAATAAGCGAGATAAAACAAAATACCCGCCGTTTTGCAAAACGCCAACTAACCTGGTTCAGGAACAAAACGGAGGGGCAGTGGGTACAAAACGATGCAAATACTATTTTGGAGAAAATTAACCAATGCTAAAATATGTTGTCACTATTACAGCCGCTTTTACACTAACCCTTGTTTTGTTGTACATTGCTATACATATACCCACCTTTAGCATGTCTACATATACAAACCATTTTGAACAGCACAACACGGCGGCACTAATACAAATTAGCCAACAAGATTTGCTTGCTGTAACAAACAGGCTTGTGGGCTACATGCGGGGTACATATGACGATTTGGTTATTTATGCTACGGTTGCAGGGCAGTACCGTCAGTTCTTTACTCAAAGGGAGATTGACCATATGGTAGATGTTCTATTGCTTTTCCAAATCGGCAGATGGCTGTTTGTCGTATCCATTGTGCTTTTTCTGCTGTCGGCAGCTTGGATTTACAAAAACAAACTGTTTGAACTTATGGCAAAAGTGCAGTTTTTTTGGGGAGTTGGAACTATGGTGGTTGTTTTGTGGCTTGGCTGGCTTTTTTACACAGATTTTGTGCGGTATTTCCATATTTTCCACTATATATTTTTCTTTTTTGACTATGAGCAGCTGTGGTTGCTTGACCCAAATGTAGATATGCTCGTAAATATGGTGCCTTATATTTTTTTTATAAATATCGGGCAAACCATAGCAACAATTTTTTTGGGGGCAGTAGTTGTTATTACTGCATTAGCCGGGTACATGTTTTTTAAGCTCAAAGGACTCGGAAAGGAATTTTAAAAATATGAAATTTTTCAAATTTTTCCTCAACTTTTTGATGATTTTTTTAGCAATAATTTTAGCAATGCTTTTTTTGCCGATATTCATACTATTGCTTTTTATACCGATATTTTATAAAATATCTGTAACAAAAGATGAGGGGAATTTTGCATTTTTGTTTGCTATACCGTTATTTTGCAAAATATCTGTCACAAAACACGAAGAAGGGATAAACACAAACATTTGGATTTTTAGCATAAAACTAAAAGCTAAAGAAAAAAAGCAAAAAAAAGAAGCTACAGATGTTCCGGAAGAACCCGACCTAGAGTATACTGAGCCAACTGAGCCAACTGAACCAATTCAAGAACCGACCAAAAATGAAAAAAGTGAAGAAAAAAAAGGAAAAATAAAGGACTATTACAAACTTGTTTTAGAGTTATGGGGCAAAAAAGAGACCCTAAATTTGGTAATGGGTTTGGTGATGGAACTTTTCAAAAAAATATTTAAAGTAATAAAACCGAAACATTTTACACTGCAAGCAGAGGTGGGTATCGGCATATTTGGAACGGGTATGTTAATGGCTGTTGTTCACGCCATATCCCCATCAAACCTAGACATTACGGGAAACTTTACTGAAAGAGTAATAAATGTTAAACTACAGGCGAACGGTAGATTGTTTTTGTATGAAATCGTTTGGCCGTTTGTTGCATTTTTATTTAAAAAACCAATCAGACAGCTTATTATGGGTGTTAGAACCTAGAAAGGAAAAAAGATGAAAGATACAACTAACAACTTAGAAACAATTTTTAGCATACTGGAAGACTTTATTAGCACAAAAACTGTGGTGGGGGATCCTATACATGTAGGGGACACTACTATTTTGCCCCTCATAGATGTTACATTTGGTTTTGGGGCAGGTTTTGGCAACAACAAAAAGAAGAACGGAGATAACGGTAACGGAGAGAAATCCCCCGGAAAAGGCGGTGGTGGCGGTGGCGGTGCAAAAATAGAACCTTCCGCTGTTATCGTTGTTAACCAAAAAACCTCTCATGTGCAGCTTGTAAACGTTAAAAACCAAGATTCTCTAAACAAAATAATAGATATGGCTCCCGGGATTCTTACAAAAATACAGGAGAGTTTTGCGAAGAGGAAAAGTGGCAAAAGCGAGTTTACCGAAACCGAAGAAAAAGAAGAAGATGACAATAACCCAACAGCATAACAGACATAGTGATAAATTGCCTGTAACCGACCTCAAAATTTCTTTTGTATCTTTGGGTTGTGACAAAAATCTTGTGGACAGCGAGATTATGTTGGGACTTGTGGAAAGGGAAGGATATGTTATTGCTGAAGAATATGAAAGTGATGTAATAATAATAAACACCTGCGGCTTTTTGATGGATGCCACAAAAGAGGGGATAGACCATATATTGCGGTTGGCATCCTACAAAAAAAGCGGTGCGTGCAAAGCCCTTATTGTAACAGGTTGTATGGCACAGCGATACAAAAAAGAAATTTTTGAAGAACTGCCGGAAGTAGATGCGGTAGTGGGTACAACCAGCTTTAATCGTATAGTGCAAGTTATAAAAGAAGTGATGGCAGGCAAACAAGTTGCATATTTAACAGACAAAAACACTCCAATGCCGGAGGAAATGTTTATGCTGCGAAAGCCAACAAACAAGCATTTTGCGTATTTGAAAATATCGGAAGGCTGCGATCAAAACTGTACCTACTGCACCATACCCGGCATCAGAGGAAGATACCGTAGCCGCACAACGGAAAGTTTGGTACAAGAGGCTGAAATCTTGGCAAAGCAAGGGGTACGAGAGCTAATAATTGTGGCTCAAGATACTACTCGCTACGGTATAGATATTTATGGTAAAATCAGCTTACACACTCTACTGCAAGAGCTATCCGATATAACCGAGCTGCATTGGCTACGTATACTTTATGCTTACCCAGAACATATTACCCAAGAACTTATAGAGGAAATGGGCAAAAACCCAAAGGTGTTGCCATATTTGGATATGCCGATACAACATAGCCACACCGAAATTTTGCAAGCAATGGGACGAAATATGACAGGCTCTCGCATAAGGGAGATTATAGCCAATTTGCGAAGCAGTGTACCCAATATTGCCCTACGTACCACTCTTATTGTGGGGTTTCCCGGTGAAGAGGAAAAGCATTTTCTTGATTTAGTTGAGTTTATAAAAGAAATACGTTTTGACAGGCTTGGTGTTTTTACCTATTCCGGAGAAGAGGGTACTGTGGCGGCGGCAATGGAAAACCAAATAGCGGAAGTGGTAAAACACGAACGAAAAGACGTTATAATGCAAGTGCAAGAAGAAATATCCAAACAGAAACTACAAGAAAAAGTGGGTAGTGTAATGGAAGCAATAGTGGATAAAAGGTATGGTGCAAATTCTTATTTTGCCCGCACTTACATGGACTGTTACGATATAGATGGCAGTTTAAGTTTTAGTACCTGTAAAAACATAAAGATTGGGGATTTTGTGCAAGTTAAAATAACCCACAGCCTATCCCACGACCTAACGGGAGAGTTGCTTTAGAATCTGAAAAAGGGGGGAAAATTTGAATATAGCAAATAAACTTACGGTGCTACGAATATTTTTAATACCAATATTTTTATTTTTTCTTTTGGGGTCAATTGTGCCATATGGGCGCTACATAGCCGTTGCTATTTTTATTGTGGCATCCATTACAGACGCTATAGATGGCTATTTGGCTCGCAGTAAGAACTTGATAACTACTTTTGGTAAATTTTTAGATCCGGTGGCAGATAAGTTGTTGGTGTGTGCTGCTCTTGTAGCCTTGGTTGAAATTGGGCTTTTGCCATCTTGGGTTGTTATTGTAATAATTAGCCGAGATTTTATACTAATGACATTTCGTATGGTGGCATCTGCGTCTAATCTCATTTTGGCAGCAGACAAAGTGGGCAAGATAAAAACCATATTTCAAATGGTAATGATAATATATCTTTTGCTCATGTTTAACAATCCGCTTTTGATACAGCTAGGTAATGTGTTAATCGGCTTAACTGTTGTACTAACGGTAGTATCTGCCGGAAACTACGTAGCAAAAAATTTATCTATATTAAGGTTGGATAATGTATGAGTAGCGAAATTTTGGCAATAGGAACAGAAATTTTATTAGGGGACACACTTAACACAAACGCACATTTTTTGTCTCAAGAGCTGGCAGGGCTTGGTATTTCTGTATATCACCATAGCACTGTTGGGGACAATTATAAAAGGGTAAAAGACGCAATGGAACTCGCTCTTGGTCGTTCCGATATTTTGATAACGACCGGTGGCTTGGGTCCGACGATGGATGATATTACAGTGCAAGTAGCGGCAGATGTAATGGGTCGCGACGTTGTTTTTCACAAAGAAAGCCTGGACAGAATAGTGGATTTTTTTACAAAGCGAGATATTTTGGCTACAGAAGATGCAAAAGCCCAAGCCCAAATAGTGGAGGGGGCAAAGGTTCTTGTAAACACAAACGGTTTGGCACCAGGAAGCATAATAGAAGAAAAGGGAAAAACCCTCATTATTTTGCCCGGCCCCCCGGAAGAACTCAAAAATATGTGGATTTCTCTTGTGCCTTACCTCAAAAACCGCTCCGGGCAGTGTATTGTTTCAAAAACAATAAATATGGGAGGGATTGGGGAAAGTAGTGCAGAATATGCATTAAAAGACCTTATAACAACCCAGAAAAACCCCACTATTGCCCCATATGCAAAAAGTGGAGGCGGAGTGGCTTTTCGCATAACTGCCAACGCTGCCACAGAAGAAGAAGCCCACGCACTTATCGTTCCCCTAAAAAATGAATTGTATGCCCGCCTGGGCAAACATATTTTTGGTGAAGATAATATCACTTTGGAAGAAGCTGTAATAAATGCCCTGTTGGAAAATAAACTTACGGTTGCCGTTGCAGAATCTATCACGGGGGGGATGGTTATATCTCGGCTCATAAATGTAGCCGGGGCTTCCAACGCTGTTATAGAGGGAATCGTTGCATACACTAATAGTTCAAAAGTGAACAGGGGATTGGTAAAACAAGAAACCCTAGACAAATATGGTGCAATTAGCGAAGAAACAGCAACCGAAATGGCAAAAAATATCGCTAATATAAGCGGTGCAAGTATTGGCATATCTACAACGGGATTTGCTCAAACCCAAACCGAAAACCAGGGCATTGCCTATATATCTGTCGCAATGGGGGATTATGTAAAAACAATAAAACACACTACCCTTGGCAACAGAGCCAGGGTACGTAGCCAAGTTGCCACAAATTTGTTGGAAACGCTACGCAAGGAGATAAACACATGGCAAAAAAAGACACAAAAAACACAATAAATTATGATATATTAACGGAAGAAGATAAAGCCCAGGCTTTAGAAACTACCTTGGCAAAACTCGAAAAGGATTTCGGCAAAGGTACAGTAATGAAGCTAGGGGTCAGCACCAAAAACAAAGATATTAGAGTTACTCCCACCGGCTGTTTGGGATTGGATATAGCTTTGGGTATTGGTGGGGTTCCCGGAGGGCGTATTATAGAAATATACGGGCCGGAGTCTTCCGGAAAGACGACGATTGCCCTTCATATATTAGCGGAATCCCAAAAACGGGGAGGAGTTGTCAGCTTTATAGATGCGGAACACGCGCTGGATCCGGTTTATGCAAAAAAGCTAGGTGTAAACATAGAAGAACTCTATATATCCCAACCGGACGATGGAGAGCAAGCACTAGAAATCGCCGAACAGATGGTGCGCTCCGGGGCTATAAATACAATTGTTATAGATTCCGTAGCGGCTCTTGTGCCTAGGGCTGAGATAGATGGCGATATGGGTGACAGTCATATGGGTTTACAGGCTCGTCTTATGAGCCAAGCTCTAAGGAAGATGACGGGGATTGCTCACAGAACAGATTGCACCGTTATTTTCATTAATCAGCTAAGAGAAAAAATCGGCACAATGAGCTATGGAGGTAACGAAACCACAACGGGGGGGCGTGCTCTAAAATTTTACTCATCCGTTCGTATAGATATTCGCCGCATAGAGGCAATAAAGGGTAGCGAAGAAGTGCTAGGCAACAGAACCAGAGCAAAAATAGCTAAGAACAAACTTGCCCCCCCTTTCAGAACTCACGAGTTTGACATAATGTTTGGAGAAGGCATTTCAAAAGAGGGGGAGCTTATTGACATTGGAGCGGAGCTTAAACTTGTGACAAAAAGCGGCTCCTGGTACTCGATGGGTGAAACAAAAATTGGGCAAGGACGAGAAACAGCAAAAAAATATTTTAAAGAAAACCCCAAATTTAGCTTTGATTTAGAAAATCAAATTAGAAACCATTTTGAAATCCCGCCAATACAGTGGATTGAAGATGGTGCAAAAGAAATAACTCAAACAGCAGAGACAAAAGGAATAACGGAAACAACAGAAACAACGGAAGCAACAGAAGAAAAAAAACCCAGAAAAAGGGCTACTAAAAAAACGGAAGAACCTAAGGCAGAAGAAGGTAAAGTAGAAGAACAACAAGAACTGGTGATTGCATTCGATGACTAATCACAGCGGTTTAACTTAAAAATCATAAAGATCATAAAGATCTTTAGTAAAAATTAGGTTAATCGGCTATATAGTGCAGAAGGGAAACTTCTGTAGCAGAAATTCAAAGGTTTCTCTTCTGCAGCAACCACCGATGGGAAAGGTAAGTATATTTGCCGATGAAAAGTTAAGTGCTATATAAGGGTTTGAGCAGTTTTCTTGACATATTACTAAATCTATGCAATAATATCCAATATGAACAGGTTGGTAACAATAGGTGAAGCGTCTAAAATATTAGGTGTGTCAATATCGACGTTGAGAAGGTGGGACAAGGCAGGGAGGCTTGAGCCCGAAAAAACAGCGTCTGGACATCGCCGCTATGATATTTCAAAGCTGAAACCTGAATTATTTAGAGAATCTATACAAGAATCAAAGAAAACTGTTGCTTATGCACGTGTATCAAGTTACGATCAGAAGGCAGATTTGGAACGACAAAAGCAAGTTTTGGAGCTTTATTGTGCAAGGCAGGGCTGGACTTTTGAAATAATCAGCGACTTAGGTTCAGGAATGAATTATCACAAAAAGGGCTTAAAGCGTCTGATTAATGATATTTTATCCGAAAAAGTCGCAAGGCTTGTTATCGCACATAAAGATAGTTTGCTGCGTTTTGGTGCAGAGTTGATATTTGCAATTTGCGAAGCGAAACAAGTAGAAGTTGTTATACTGAATCAAGGAGAGGATACCACATTTGAAGAAGATTTAGCAAAAGATGTGTTGGAAATTATAACAGTATTCTCTGCTCGTCTATATGGTTCAAGAAGCCGCAAAAACAAAAAATTACTTGAAGAGGTAAAACAAGTTGTGGAGGCGGCAGATAAATTATGATACTTGCACATAAGATACAACTTGACCCCACTAATAAGCAATCAACATATTTTGCAAAAGCATGTGGAGTGGCTCGTTTTGCTTATAATTGGGCTTTGGATAGATGGAAAAAGCAATATGAAGCAGGAGAAAAAGTAACAGAAGCTAAATTACGTAAAGAATTAAACGCTATAAAACGTACAGAATATCCTTGGATGATGGAGGTTACAAAGTGTTCCCCACAACTTGCTATAATGGATTTAGGCAAAGCATATCAAAACTTTTTTGCGAAACGTGCTGAATTTCCGAAATTCAAGAAAAAGGGGCAAAAAGATAGTTTTGGAATATCAAACGACCAATTTTCTATAAAAGAAAAAACAATCCGCATACCTAATCTTGGATATGTACGAATGACAGAGAAGTTGCGTTTTAACGGCAAAATAATGGGTGCAGTAATAAGTCGCAGGGCCGATAGGTGGTTTGTTTCTGTGCAAGTTGAAATTCCGGAGTCTATACCTATTCATAACAGTGAAAGCCAAGCTGTTGGAGTTGATTTAGGTGTTAAAGAACTGGCAACATTGTCAGATGGCACAAAAATTTCAGGTGCAAAACCGCATAAAGCTTTATTGTCACGTTTGCGCCGAGTTAATAAATCTTTGTCAAGAAAGCAAGGTGCAAAGAAAGGCGAGAAAAAGTCAAAAAACTTTCGCAAAGCAAAAATGAAGTTGTCAAAACTTCACGCAAGAATAGCAAACATACGAAACGATGAAACCCATAAACTCACAACAATGCTTGCAGAAAAATACGGAACAATCGGCATTGAGGATTTAAATGTGTCGGGAATGTCCAAAAACCACAGACTTGCCCGTGCTGTGTTGGATATGAGTTTCTTTGAGTTTCGCAGACAGATTGAGTATAAATCAAAAATGAAAGGGGGACACGTTGTCATTGCGGATAGGTTTTATCCATCCAGCAAAACCTGCTCTAATTGCGGAAATAAATATGCCGAACTAAATCTATCAATGCGTGATTGGACATGTCCTAATTGCACAATAAGTCACGATAGGGATATAAACGCTGCAATTAATTTAAAAAATTACGCCGTGAGTTACACGGTGTCAGCCTGTGGAGAGTTAGTGGAAACAGTCACCTCTATGAAGCGGGAACTCAACATCACTAATCAGGTTTAGACACTTATGATTAGATATGAGTAGGTTTGAGATAACGGTGAACTAATGGCAACATTCAAGAAAGAAAAAGGGCTATCCTTTGATGATGTGTTATTAATCCCACAAGAGTCCCATGTACTTCCGGGGCAAGTAGATTTGGCTACACATTTAACAAAGAATATTAAGCTAAACATACCGTTGATGAGTGCTGCCATGGATACAGTAACAGAGTTACCCATGGCTATCGCAATGGCAAATTGCGGTGGCATTGGCATTATACACAAAAACATGTCAATAGAAGCTCAATCTACCCAAATTAAAAAAGTAAAAGAAACTACAGTGGATTTGAACACCAACCCAAATGCCGCTCTTTGCAAAAACCGCAAGCTCCTTGTCGGAGCCGGTGTTGGGGTTTCTTCTGATACCGAAAAACGAGTGCAAGCTCTTGTTGATTCCGGTGCTGACGTACTTGTTATAGATAGCGCACATGGTCATTCCGCTAATGTAATAAAAGCCATTTTGGCAGTAAAAAAAGCATACCCTAATATAGATGTGGTGGCAGGCAATGTGGCAACCGCAAAAGGAACAAAAGCCCTGATAGAAGCAGGAGCAGATGCGGTGAAAGTAGGTATTGGACCCGGCTCTATTTGCACAACCCGTATTGTATCTGGTGTGGGCGTTCCCCAAATAACCGCCATTTTTGAGTGTGCTTGTGAGGCTCTGCCTTATGGTATACCCGTTATTGGTGATGGGGGCATAAAACATAGTGGTGATATAACAAAAGCACTTGGAGCAGGGGCATGGGTCTGTATGTTGGGAAGCCTGTTGGCAGGCCACAGCGAATGCCCCACAGAAGTTGTTTTGCACGACGGTATTAAATATATGTCCTACAGGGGTATGGGTTCGGAAGGTGCAATGAACAAGGGTAGTGGCGACCGATACAACCAAGAAGGCGCAGCAAAGTTTGTGGCGGAGGGCGTGGAGGCTTTAACTCCATTTAAAGGTGCTGTAAAAGACACTCTCTATCAATTGTTGGGGGGGTTGCGAAGCGGCATGGGTTATAGCGGTTCTTCCACAATAGAAGAATTGCGTACAAACAGTGAATTCACAATAATAACAGATGCAGGAATGAAAGAAAGCCGCCCCCACAGCATAACGCACGTAGTATAGCAGTTCCGTATTTCATCGTCCTTATAATTTTTTGGAACTGGCGAATTGAGGAAGCGAATCCGCTTAGTGATATTTTTAAAAAGGACTGCACTAAGAGGATTTGCTATATAGGAGTATAATATAATATGGTTATACAACTTGCAGAAAGCAAAATTGCTGAAATGAAAGAAAAAATAGGTGACAAAAAGGTTTTGCTTGCCCTTTCCGGAGGTGTAGACTCTTCTGTTTCGGGGGTTTTACTCCACAAGGCAATTGGTGCAAACTTAACTTGTGTTTTTGTTGACACCGGGCTTATGCGCTACAAAGAAGGCGATCATGTAGAGGAGCTTTTTGCACGCCAATACGGTGCAAATTTTATTAGGATAAATGCCAAAGACCGTTTTTTGGCAAAGCTAAAAGGAATAACCGACCCGGAGGAAAAACGCAAAGTAATTGGTGAGGAGTTTGTCCGAATTTTCGAGGAAGAGGCAAAAAAAATAGGTCACGTAGACTATTTTGCACAAGGCACAATTTACCCGGATGTGTTGGAAAGCGGAACAGAAACATCGGAGCTTATAAAAAGCCACCACAATGTGGGCGGCCTACCCGATGTTGTCGATTTTGAAGAAATAATCGAACCGTTAAGGGAGCTTTTTAAAGAGGATGTGCGAGCATTGGGGGATTCTCTTGGGATGCCCCAAAACATTGTTTATCGGCAACCTTTTCCCGGTCCCGGCCTTGCTGTACGGATATTAGGTGAAGTAACCGACGAAAAAATTGAAATTTTACGAAAAGCTGACCATATTGTAACGACAGAAATCGAAAATGCCGATATGGGCAAAACAGTTTGGCAATATTTTGCCATACTGACAAACTCTCTTGCTGTAGGTATAGTAGATGATAAGAGGACATATGGTAATGTGATTGCTGTGCGGGTTGTTGGAAGCGAAAATGCAATAACGGCAACTTGGACAAAAGTGCCATATCATGTTTTGGATATAATATCTAAACGTATAACAACAGAGATAAGAGAGGTAACACGAGTTGTTTGCGATATTACGAACAAGCCGCCGGGTACTATTGAGTGGGAGTAAAAAATGTTACTTTCTCTATCGCAAATAAAAAAATCTTTTACATATGATGTAATAAAAAACGCAACCTTTGCTATTGCTGAAAAGGAGAAAATTGGTCTTATTGGTGTAAACGGAGCCGGCAAAAGCACCCTGTTTAAAATAATAACGGGGGAGCTAACTCCGGACAGTGGGCATATTGCATTAAAAAAAGATACGACACTGGGATACCTTAGCCAGAGTTTGCCCAATTTAGAAAATACTGTGTATCAGGAGCTTTCGCTCGCTTTTAATGATATAATAGAAATGGAATCTCGGCTTGACACACTAACAGAAGAAATATCTAAAGGTACAGCACAGCAAAAAGAATTGCTCAACCAATATGATACACTGCACCGGGAATACGAAAATGCCGGTGGTTATATTTATAAAAGCCGTTTGCAGGGCGTTATAAAGGGTCTTGGCTTTCAGGAAGACATTCCTGTTGGTCAGCTTTCTGGCGGGCAAAAAACTACATTGTCAATGGCACGCCTGCTTCTTGGTGATAACGCCCTGCTCCTGTTGGATGAACCAACGAACCATCTTGATTTAAAATCTGTAGCTTGGCTCGAGGTTTTTTTGTCAGACTATAATGGGGCAGTTGTTGTAATTTCTCATGACCGTTATTTTATTAACCGCATTGCCACAAAAATAGTGGAAATGGAGCATGGAACAACAACCACATATAAGGGCAATTACGATGCCTATGTACTTAAAAAACAGGAACAGCAAGCGATAGCCCTTCATCACTACCAAAACCAACAGCGAGAAATAAAAGCTATGGAGGAATCTATCAAGTTACTTAAATCTTTTAACCGTGAAAAATCTGTAAAGCGAGCCAGAAGCAAAGAAAAGGCTTTGGATAAAATTGAGCGGTTAGATGCCCCCATGGCGGCTCCACATTCCTTGCGTCTTAATATTGTTCCTACCCAAACAAGTGGCAGCGACGTGCTGACATTGCGTAACTTTTCTGTTCCGGAACTTTTTTCTCCAATAAATTTGGATATAAAGCGAGGGGAGAGGGTAGCTCTTATCGGTCCCGTTGGTATTGGCAAGAGTACCATGTTTAGGGCTATATTGGGCAATGCAGATCATATAGGCACCGCTACATTTGGAACAAAAGTTACAACTGCCTATTATGAGCAACATCAGGAGCAGGGGCTAAATCTTAACAACACGGTAATGGAGGAAATCCACAGCACATACCCCCAACTCAAAAATGTGGAGGTACGCAATGCCCTGGCATCGTTTACTTTTACGGGAGATGATGTGTATAAAATAATTGACAGCCTGTCCGGTGGAGAAAAGGCAAAGGTGCTTTTGGCAAAAATCACTCTAAGTGGCTGCAACTTTCTTATGTTGGACGAACCAACAAACCATTTGGATATTATTTCAAAGGAAATTTTAGAGGAGGCATTGCAGAGATTTTCCGGCACTTGCCTTTTTATATCCCATGATCGCTATTTTATTAATAAAACAGCTACAAAAATCGTGGAGCTGAGCAAGGATGGTATCGTCACATTTCTTGGGGATCATGACTATTACATAGAAAAAACGACAGGAAAGTCCCCGACCCAACAAAATATCGCAAAAGAAAAAACAACCGACCTGTCCTATCATGAACAAAAGCAAGAAGAAGCGGCAAAAAGAAAAGCCCAGAACCGAATAAAAGCAATCGAAATAAAAATAGCAGACACAGAAAAACAAATAGAAAATGCAGAGCAGATGTTAAACCAAACAACAGACCATGCTCGGCTTGCAGAGATTTATGAAAACAAAGAGAAGCTGGAGCATGATTTATTGAAATTATACGAGGAGCTAGAGGAGGAGAATTAGGGGGTGGAAGGGGCAATACAGCGGTTTGTGTGTACTTGGAATTGGCTTGGAAAACCCTAAAAGACTTTCTTGACAAAAATTTTGCAGATACAAAAAACATTGACATTTTGGAACATTTCTGCTATAGTTAGTCTACTTTGGGTAAAAGCCCTTAGCCCCGGCAAAACCCTAAACAGAGGAAATAGAGAGGAAACAGAAAAAATTATGAGAACAACTTATACCGTGAAAGCAAAGGAAATAGAACGTAGTTGGTATATAGTAGATGCCACAAATCACACTCTTGGCCGCCTTTCATCTGAAATTGCAAAAATACTAAAAGGCAAGCACAAGCCAATCTATACCCCCCATCTAGACACAGGCGATTATGTAATAGTTATAAATGCAGACAAAATAAAAGTGACCGGCAAAAAGCTCGACCAAAAACTTTACCGTCGCCACACAGGTTATCCCGGGGGTCTTAAAGCAATAACATTAAAAGTTATGCAGCAAAAAAAACCTACATACGTAATTACCCATGCGGTAAAGGGTATGCTTCCTAAAAAGGCGCTGGGTGCACAGATGCTCAAAAAGCTAAAAGTTTACAGTGGCTCGGAACACGGACACCAAGCCCAAAAACCACAAGTATTGGAAATAAAATACTAGATTAGGAAGAAATAGAAAGGAGAACACAAATGCAAGCCAGATATTACGGAACAGGCAGACGCAAAAGCTCTGTTGCCAGGGTGTATCTTATACCGGGTACCGGCAAAATAACAGTTAACAAGCGGGATATAGACGATTATTTTGGGATGGAAACCCTGAAATTAATAATTCGTCAACCACTGGAGCTTACATCTACCATTGGCAAGTTTGATGTAAGAGTGAACGTTTTTGGCGGTGGTAGTACGGGACAGGCAGGTGCCATACGCCACGGTATTTCTCGTGCTTTGTTGGAAGCTGATGTAGACTTTAGGCCGGCACTAAAAAAAGCAGGCTTTTTAACCAGAGACCCTCGCATGAAAGAACGCAAAAAATACGGTCTTAAAGGTGCAAGGAGAGCACCTCAGTTCTCTAAGCGATAATTTATCCCAGGCTTCCTTTTCGGAGGAAGTCTGTTTTTGTCTTTTTTGTATGGAGATACTTTATACTATGAACTATTTTGAGTTTGACAATGTCGCTGTTGACCACTTAACAGATGCTTGCCCTGTTTTGGGGGATTTTATAAAACAAACGGGAAAATTGCAAAGGCAAACTAACCCTAACATATTTGAAACACTTATAGACAGCATTGTGGGGCAACAAATATCATCGGTTGCCGCTTCCACTGTTTTTAAGCGTTTAGAACAGCTTGCCGGGTCTATTGAACCACAATCAATACACGCATTATCTCAAGAAGATATACAAAAATGCGGCATGTCAATGAAAAAAGCGGGGTATATAAAAGGTGCTGCTCTGGCGGTCGTAATGGGAGATATCTACATAGAAAAATTTAGCCAAATGTCTGATACTGAAATAATCAAAGCCCTGTGTTCTCTACAGGGGGTGGGGAAGTGGACTGCCCAAATGTTGCTTATTTTCTCACTTAACCGCATGGACATTATCAGCTACGATGATTTAGCCATAAAACGCGGAATGAAATTTCTTTACAATTTAGATGATATTTCTCGCAAAGTTTTTGAAACATATGCACAAAAATATAGCCCTTATGCCAGCGTGGCATCTCTATATTTGTGGCAGGCTAGCAGCGAAAGGACGAAAACATATGTCCCCCGAACCTATGGTGGTTAATATAGAACGCAGCATAATAAAAAAATATCGCAAAGAGATATGGAGCAATTTTGTAAAAGCAGTAAAAAAATACGAAATGATATGTGAAGGTGATAAGATTTGTGTATGTGTGAGTGGCGGCAAGGACTCTATTCTTTTGGCGAAATGTTTGCAGGAAATACAGCGTCATGGCGAAATCAGTTTTGAACTTAAATTTATGTTGGCGGACCCCGGCTACGATATTTCCACCCTTGCGGTGGTGGAACAAAATGCAGAGGTTATGCGAATACCCTTGGAACGCTTTCAAACCCATATTTTTGATATTGTAAAACAGGTAGATGGAGATCCGTGTTATCTTTGTGCCCGTATGCGGCGCGGCCATTTGTACAGCGGTGCAAAAGATTTGGGTTGCAACAAAATAGCGCTGGGGCATCACCAAGACGACGTTATAGAAACAATAATGCTAAATTTGTTTTATGGTGCCGAAACCAAAACAATGATGCCAAAGCTGCGTTCCCGAAATTTTGAAGGAATGGAACTCATCAGACCCCTTTACCACGTTAAAGAGGAGAGCATAATTGCTTGGCGTAATTATAACAACTTAAAATTTATTAATTGTGCATGTCCCCTTAACGATGCCTGTGAGATAGACGGTGTAGACGAATCGTTGGAATTTGCAAAAAAAGTGCTTAACAGCCATATACTAGGCACACGCCCCATTTTGCAAACCGGCAAAAGAAAAGAAATAAAAAATCTGCTTAAAATCCTGAATACAATTAATCCGGAAATAAAGCAGAATATTTTTAACGGTTTGGAAAACATTAATTTGGATGCTGTTGTGGGTTACCGCAGTGGTGGGGAGCGTAAAAGTTTTTTGGATAACTATCAAGAATGATCAAAATACTCTATTTATGATAGGGTTCGTTGTTTAAAATTTTGTAGCCCCTATAAATTTGTTCCAGTAAAATTATACGCATTATTTGATGAGAGAATGTTAAGGAAGAAAAACTTATAGGGCTGCCTGTAGCGAGTACATCTTTGGAAAGACCGTGGCTTGCACCTATTATAAACACACTTTGCGGATTTTGGTTTATTAGCATTGCAAACTCTTGGCTTGTAACATTTTTGCCACACAAAGCCAAGGGAAAAACGGTGTAACCCTTTAGCTGTGCCAGCTTGGTTAATACCCTTTCCCCTTCTTTTATTTTAACGATTTCTGTTTCGGATGGGCTGAGATTCGGAGCAGTTTTTTGGTGTGCAAGTTCCGAAATTGTGAGATTTGTGTATTTCCCCAACCTCTTTGTATATTCAGATACTGCATCTTTTAAATACTGTTCTTTTAACTTGCCCAAGCAAATAATGTGTGTTCTAGGCATTTATTTTGCGTATATCCGCACCAAGTCCGCTAAGTTTGCCCTCTATATCTTCGTAGCCTCGGTTGATTTGTTTTGCATTCATTATTGTTGTTGTGCCTTTTGCGGCAAGACCTGCCACAACAAGAGCAGCTCCCGCTCGCAAATCCGGTGCATGAACCTCTGCACCGCTAAGTGTTGCAGGTCCTTTCACAACAGCCACACGACCCTCTACCGTAATATTACAGCCAAGCCGTTTTAACTCATTTACGTATTGAAAGCGGTTTTCCCACACGTTTTCGGTTACAATACCAGTCCCCTGAGCACAAGCCAAAAGTGCGATTATTTGGGGTTGCAGATCTGTTGGAAAACCAGGGTATACCATGGTTTTAACATTGGTGGGCATCAATCGTTCCGGTCCAAACACCTCTATATAATCTTCCCCTTCTTTTATTATACATTTCATTTCGGTAAGTTTTGCGGTTAGGGAATCCATGTGTTTCGGAATAACATTTTGTACTCTAACCGTGCCTTTTGTGGCGGCGGCGATTATCATATATGTACCCGCCTCTATTTGGTCGGGGATAATGGTGTAACTGCCCCCAAACAGCTTGTTAACGCCGGAAATACGTATAAGGTCCGTGCCTGCACCTTTTATGTTAGCACCCATCATGTTAAGGAAGTTGGCTGTGTCTACCACATGGGGTTCTTTTGCTGCGTTTTCTATTATTGTTGTACCCTCTGCACGAGCTGCGGCAATCATTATATTTATCGTTGCTCCAACACTGACTACATCTAAGTAAATGTTTGTGCCAACGAGCTTTTCAGCTTTGAGGCGCACCATGCCGTGGTTTATAGCAACCTTTGCTCCCAGTGCCATAAAACCCTTTATGTGCTGGTCTATAGGTCTTTGACCAAAATTACATCCACCGGGCATAGCCACCTCTGCTTCATTAAAACGGCCCAGTAAAGCTCCCAACAAATAGTAAGAAGCACGGATTCTCTTTACTGCTCCATAGGAAGCTCTACGGCTGTTTACGGTAGATGCGTCAATCGTTAATGTATGCTTATCGGAAAATGTGCATTGTGCACCCAAATTTTCAAATATTTGCACAAGATTTTTAATATCTTCTATACCCGGCAAATTGTCTATTGTACTGATACCTTCTGATAAAATAACAGCGGGCAAAATTGCCAAAGCAGCATTTTTTGCACCGTTAACATTTACAGTTCCTCTAAGGGGTTTACCACCATTTATAACCAGTTGTTCCATATTACCTCCGCTTTGCGATATAACAAACCCAAGGGCTTTATCATGCTTTAACGCCTTAACGAGCTTTAGAGAATTATAACATTTTTATTACAATTGAGCAACCCCTATGTTACAAAATTGCAAAGTGCTGAATTAAGGAAAGCAAATTAACTTTTCATTGTCCATTTTAAATCAGAAAAGTTAATTTGCTATAGTAATAACTGGTATTTTTCAAATTTCATAATATCTTTACTTAATAATTATTTGCAGTGCTGCCGCCCTCCATTATCGCAACACCGGAGCTAGTCCCCAGCCTTGTTGCACCGGCTTCTATCATTTCTTTGGCGGTTTTTGCATCCCTCACACCACCGGAAGCCTTTACACCCATGTCTGAACCTACGGTTTTACGCATTAGAGCGACATCTTCGACTGTTGCACCACTTGTAGAAAACCCGGTAGATGTTTTAACGAAATCTACGCCGATCTCCTTGCATATTTCACATACATGAACTTTTTCTTCGTCCGTCAGCAAACATGTTTCTATTATAACTTTTAGCAAAGCGCCTTTTGTTTGCACAGCCTCAGCAATATGTTTTATATCTTTTTTAACATAATCCCAATTGCCAGACTTTAACGCACCGTTATTTATGACCATATCTATTTCAGTAGCACCGTTTTCTATGGCTTCTGTTGCTTCAAAAACCTTTGTTGCCGTTGTTGTAGCCCCGAGGGGAAAACCAACAACAGTACAAACTTTCACATCGAAACCCCTCAATAAATCGCTGCATAAGCCAACATAGCTAGCATTTACACAAACAGAAATAAAGTTATTGTCCTTTGCTTCTTTGCAAAGATTTATTATCTCTTCTTTTGTGGCAGTGGGTTTTAGCAATGTATGATCTATTAGCCTGTTTATTGCCGTATTTTTGTTCATTATATGCCTGCTCCTTTTTATATTTTTGCTTTAGGGCGTGTCACCCTAATTTCTACTTTCCGCTTTCTTTCTACTTCAATGTTCCGTTTTAAAGTCAAATAGCTGTAACAATGTGATGTGGGCTATTTTTTCGTGAATTTGCTCTACCGATTCAAAGGCGTTTAGTTTATAGACCATGTTACAACTCTCACTAAACAAAGTATCGTAACCTTGAGCAAAAATCAACAGGCCTTCTTCGGTTTCGTATTTGCCCCGTTTTTTTGCTCTTGAAGCAATCCTTTCCAAAGCTAAGCTAGCATCTGCATTCAAATAAAACACTATATTTGGCTTAGGCAAAAAGTTAAACAAGCCGTTAAACAGCTTACTTTTAATGCCTTTGTGACAAAAATAAACTTTAATCGTATAAGTGTATTTATCAGCAATAATTACATCTGTTTTGCATATAAGAGTAAGAAGGGTAGAGCCTATAAAGCGCCTGCCTATAGCTCTCGCTTTTATGCCTTGCGTTTTTAAATAGTTTCGCAACAATTTGCACTGGGTCGTTTTGCCGGAGCCATCTATACCTTCCAATGCGATTATAAACCTAGGTCTTTTAGTAAACATACTCATATGTGAAGAAATAGGTAAGCCAAGTAGCTCTTCTTGAAAGGAAGTCTATTAAATAATACACGTGTTTATCGAAAGTGTCAAGCTCTGCCATTTCCTCTCTGTGAGGAAATATTATCTCCCCTAAAATTGGATGAAGCTCAAAATTACGCAAAAAAGCTGCATTGTAATAAGTAGCCATATAGTTTATCCTGTTTATAGTTTGAACGGCAGCAGCGTAACCTACCTCGTTCCAACGTACAGCGACCATATCCAAAAGCTCCGGGGTGTTTATAAGATTCCAAAACCAATAATGCGAGTTGTGAGTACCCAACCCATATGGTGTGAGATCGTTTAACCAATCGCTTCTTATTCCCGCTGCTATGTCAAAATCCCAAACAGGACCCATGTAGAGTCTGCGAGATTCTCCTTGCCCTTTTATTTGCAATCTGGTGCTTGCCCAACCTACGTCCCCGTTCAAAAAAAACTCATTAACGAGGTAAAAATCTATCAAACTGGGCAAGTCTACCAGTCTTTCTATTTCCTCAAAGTTTCTGCTATGAAAAGCCATACTTACGTTTGTAATGAAATTCTTTGCGTATTCTACATGAGCGGCTGTTCGCACACTTCCGCCCGGAAAAGCCACATCGTAAAGAAAATCTCTTGCATATTGATCGGTAAAAGTGTTTACCCTAAAAAAGTCCAAACCTTCCTCGTTGTCCCTATAAACACGAAAATCTAGCTCAAGCAAATATTCGCTGATTTGCGGATTTTCATCTGCAACAAGGGAAACACGTCCATAAGCAACGTGTATTTGGTCGCTCAAATTATAAACTCCCACATACTCTCCGTTAATATAAAGATGAACAGGTACTGCTATTGAAGAAAAAGCCAAGCCATCCAACAAAGATGCAAAGTAATAAGCGGAAAAGTTACGCATAAGCGACATGTCGGAATGGTTTGCGATAAGTGTCCAGTCTCTAGCCTGGTATTGTGTGCCAAACATGGGTTGTGGTGTATCAAACCTTATACGTAGCGGGCGTTTTTCCGGAAAGTTAATCCAACTGGAATGGCCTCGACCACGTATTTGCGCCATTACGGGATTAAAGTTGTATTCTGCATTTGCACTGCCGCTCACAGATACAACGCCCGGATGCCAAAACACCCTATCTACATTAAAGGGATCCAAACCGGTTATAATGTGAATAGAGGGGAAATCCCTTTGTTCAGGATTTTGGGAAACAGCCCAAGGCTCGACGGGGTTTTCTGCGGCAACAATAGAGTAAGCAACGAAGAGCAAAACTGCCACAGAAGCTAAAACATATAAAAAATGGTTCTTATTTATTTTCATGAGATACATAACTCCTTTTTTATGGCAAAAGAGCGGAATTTCTATAGCACTTTTCATTGCTGCTATACACAAAACTCCGCCCTTCTGCAATTTTATTGATTTTATTGATTCTGCTATAGCAGTTTAACTTAAAGATGAATTCCATCTAAAGCCATCCCACACATAAGATGAACCCCACCACATGCCAACGGTTGGGTTAGGGTGTGGAGTACCCCACCTTGCCACATTGCGTTCAAAGTTTGCGCGGTTAACGCCGGGAGGTATTGCTCCGGTGGCTGCCGGAGCTGCCGGGGTCGGTGCGGGGGTTGGTGCAGGAGATGGCGATGGTGCGGGAGCGGGGGTTGGTGCAGGAGTTGGTGCAGGTGCGGGAGCAGGAGCGGGTGCAGGTGCAGGAGGTGTTGCTCCAAGCCCAAGAGGTGTTCGCACAAAGGCTCCTGTGTTTAAGTTTACATAAAACTCAAAGCTACGTCCGGGGCTGTCAAACTCTACACTCCAAACCCAAACGCCTTGTTCTATCTCCATGTAAACGTAGTCAAACCAAGCGTTTGTAACGCCATTGGCAACTAGGTGATCTCTTGCCAGTTCTACAGCTCTTTGTGCAGATATGGCGGGGCTTGCTGGTCCACCTGACCTTGCGGGTGGTCTTGGCACCACATTAGCGGGTATACTAATACCGCCCTGTTGTGCGGGTGCTGGTTGCACAGGAGCTACCGGTGGTGCTGCTTGTGCAGGTGCTGCCGGTGCTGCTGCTTGTGCAGGTGCTGCCGTTACTAGCGGTAACCCTTGAGCATCTGCTACACGGTTCATACTTTCGGCAAGACCGGTTGTAGCATTTACATGTACTGTGTAGCGGTAGTTGTTGTTTCTCACATCTACCTCAAATGTTGGCACACCGTTGTTTGTGAATAACGCTACATCGTGTGCTGTTCCGTGTCCCACAAGCTCAACTGCCACCTCTCTAGCACGCTGGCTAGATATCTGAACAGCGTCTGCAACCGGTGCAGCAGGTGCGGCAGGTACAGCAGGAACGTTTTGGTTGTTTGGTGTGCCTGCCAGCAGTTGTTGGATTAGCGTGCGAAGCTCATTCAGCTCAGCTTGCATAGCCGCTTCGTCTTGTTGTGCGTTTCCGGCAACCGTCACCGCTTGCACTGCAACCGGCTCACCTCTGCCGGGCAGGCTGTAAGCCACCGCAGTAAAACTCAGGTATCCTAAAGCGAACACCAAAATCCCCGACATAACCCCAATAATTTTTTTAAACACGTTATACTCCTTTCTTTGATTCATGACTTTTTCATGATTTTTCCAATAACTTTTTATAATGGCTTTTTAGGGTAGTTACCTCCCTAATCTTCTAATCTGCCACAAAACTTTCCATTCTAATGACAGAGCCGTTTGTAGCATTTACATAAACCATGTAACGCATGGCTTCATGTCTTATTTCAACTTCAAACACCGATTGCCCATCTTCTGTGAACAGGAAAACAGATGTGAAAGTTCCGTAACCTATATGACCTAGAGCTATATCTATAGCCACCTGTTGCAAAATTTGAGTTTCGCTGGTAGTATCTGCCCCTCCCAAAATAAGCTCTTGCACCAAAGCCTCGAGAGATGCTATTTCAGCAGCCATATCTGCTTGGGCATCAGTTGTGAGTGTTGCGGCGGGCTGTTGTACAACTTGGTTTGGTGCAGTGACCAACGACACAACTAGTGCAAGTAATGCACCTAACGCAAAAATAACCACTCCACATAGTGCAATTACTATCTTTTTCATTGTCTTATCCACATTACATCCCCTTCACGCACTTATCTTAATTTTAAAGTTATTCTACAGATGTAGTTAACTGGATTATATACTCATTTCGGCAATTTGTCAATAGGTTTTTTTCGGAAAAATGGTTATGGCAATTCCGCTTAGTATAGTCTTTTTTCAAAAAAGTTGAGCAATAACATTTTTTAGGTTATAATGTAGCAAATGTACTTGGAAACCGTGGAGATAGAGGTAACGGAAGGGCGTAAAGGCGTTATTACCGATAGCATCCATAGATTGAAAAGACGTTTGTTATAACATCAACGAACATCAAAGGAGTTTTTAAAATTTGCAAAAAATTAAAATAGCAACAAAAAGGAAATCCACAGGGGAAAAACTTACATACACATTTAAATCAGATGTGTTGTTTAAAATGTTGTTTGTGAAATATCCGGATCTGCTTAAAAGATTGGTTGCTGTATTGCTTAATATTCCTATTGGGAGCATAGAGCATTTTCAGATCACTAATACAGAAATGCCTCCGGAGGAAATAGGGAAAAAGTTTTGCAGACTAGATATTCACATGATAGTGGATGGTAAAAGGGTAAATTTGGAGATTCAGGTGGAGAACCCGGGCAACTACTCTGACCGTTGCATGTTCCATTGGGCAAAGATGTTTACTGCTTCTTTGCCCTCCGGCGACGATTATTCGGAGTTGCCGAAGACAATTGTAATCAGTATACTGGATTTTATTCTGTTTGATTGCGAAGAGGTTCACTCTGAATTTGTTCTAATGGAGGTTAACCGCCGTGAGA
>JGI24700J35501_10930859_pt1 | contig 29029 bp, 27 predicted proteins | sample TergutTh196P1_FD_35501 | JGI IMG/M metagenome (IMG submission 35501)
CCCCCCCTGCCGCAATTATTTGCCGTGTCTGCCCGGCGGGAATCCCCAGGCAGCCTGCCGCATCAAGGTTGCAGATGAAGTATTTTTGCGGACAGGAATCACTCAAAGTCATGTTTTATCCGGCTTAAAAGCTCTTGCGTGTCAAGGCAAAAAACATGGTTGCCTTTCCATTCAAAAAAGGCCGTTACCGAAGCGGTTGCGCCGTCTTCATCCAGCTCTGTTTTCATAAGCTGCTCTGGGGGGATGTCCGCAATGTCCGTTACATCGTCGATTATAAAGCCCAGCCTGTCGATTTCCTGCTTTAGAACGATTACTTTGCGCGCCGCCGAAGCTGTTTTGAAAAAAAGAATGTTGATATCGACTAGCGCATAAGGGATTGAATAGCGGTTGATGATGCCGCACACATAATCCGGCACAAGGGGCAAGGGAAAAACCTTTTCGACAGCGGCCACCTCGCTTATAATTTTGGACGGCAAGGCGTATTGTTTATCCCCAAGCGCGAAAACAAGGTATTTTTCGTTTGTATTTTCTTCCACAAAAGAAATTTAACACAGATCGGCTTATTTTGGCAAGTGCCCGGCAACCGCATGAAAAAAATATGATAAAATGCTAAGGAAACGCTGATTAAATCCCATCGAGGCTGCGGTCTAAAGTCCGAATCAGCGTTTCCTATAACCTGACTGAAATAGCGACGAGGCTCTAAACAGTGAAAAAACGTTTGGCGTGGGCTTGGAGATCGAGTTCCAAGGTTTCGGCGGCGAGCATTTCCTTGCGGTGCTCTTTTTCCTTTTTTTCCTTGAGCTTTTCCATCGTTTTAAGATCGCGGGCGGCTTCAAGGTAAATACCCCGCTTTTCCTCGACCACAGCCGCCGCCGCCGCCGCGTCTTCTTCTAGAATCACCCGCTCCAAGTCCAGCCTGTTAATGTAAACTTCCCATGCTAAAAAATCGCCGCCGCCGGCACTGCCGCCCACGGCGGAAAACCTTTCGGATGCGGCAAAACTGCGCTTTGAGGCCGTTAATTGAATATTGTCTTCGATTTGGGACAAGGCCCCTATCGCAACGCCAAGCTGTATCTTGCATTCTTCCTCGCGGTACTTTCTAAGCTGCAAAATTTTCTGCAAGCTAAAATTAAAACGCTTCATTTACCGGCCGCCTGAAACAAACCCGCCATATTGTCCAAAGGCCTAGGCTGTGCCTTTCCCGCATCCGCGTCTTTGTAAGCCAGCTTTTCAGAGCCGCCCTTTGCCGCCGCCAAAGACCCTTCGCCCTCCCCGGGCACGCCAGATAGCGCGTCTTCGGCCATGTATTCCTCCGTGGGAATCGCCACGCCGGTTATTTTGGACATAGCCTCCATCGTGTCTTTTATGGAGGCACGCTCTGAAACATCCTGAACCAAAAAACTTTCGATTGGAATGTGGTTGTCAATAGCCTTGTCTATCGCCGGGTTTGATCCCTTGTGATAAGCCCCGACATTTATAAGGTCTTCCGCCTCGGCGTAAACGGCCATAGTCTTGCGGATAAAACCGGCCGCTTTGTTGGAAGCGGGGCCGGCAACCTCCGTGGCAAGACGGGAAACACTTTGCAAAACATCGATGGCCGGGTAGTGGTAGGCCTGCGCCAGCTTGCGGGAAAGCACAATGTGCCCGTCAAGAATACCCCGCGCGGTGTCCGCCACAGGCTCGTCCATGTCGTCGCCGTCAACCAGAATCGTGTAAAAGCCCGTGATACTCCCCCTTTCGGCCGTGCCGGAACGTTCCAGCAATTTGGGCATAGAGTCGAACATACTCGGAGGATAGCCCCGTGTTGTCGGCGGCTCCCCTGCGGCAAGGCCTATCTCGCGCTGCGCCCTTGCAAAACGGGTAACGGAGTCGAACAAAAGCATAACGTCAAGCCCTTGGTCGCGGAAGAACTCCGCCACGGCCGTCGCCACATAAGCCCCGCGAAGCCTTGAAAGCGGCGGGGCGTTGCCGGGGGTAACGATTAAAACACTGTGTTTTAGACCCTCCGGGCCAAGATCGTTTTCGATAAAGTCGTTTACCTCGCGCCCGCGCTCGCCGATAAGAGCTATAACGTTGACATCGGCGCTGGTGTTGCGGGCGATCATGCCGATCAAGGTGGATTTGCCCACGCCGGAGCCGGCGAAAATACCCAGCCGCTGGCCTTTGCCTACGGCAAGAAGACCGTCTATGGCGCGAACCCCGGTAACGATCCTTTCGGTAACCCGTTTTCGCTTGAGCGGGTCCGGCGGGCTGGCCAAAGCCGGGTAAAGACGGGGGGATTCCACCGCGCCCTTGCCGTCAACCGGCCTGCCCAAGGCGTTCAACACCCTGCCTAAAAGTTTGCCGGAGACAGGAACTTCCAGAGGCCTTCCAAGAGCGACAACCCTGGTGCCTATTTCTATGCCGAAGGTTTCTTCAAAGACCATAAGCTGGGCGGTGTCGCCGCGCAAGCCCACGACCTCGGCCAAAATGGGAGGCCTGCCGCCGGTCATTTCGATCCTGCACATCTCCCCGACAATGGCCTGGGGGCCGTGGCTTTCGATTAGAAGCCCCTGCACCTTGGAGACCCTGCCCACGCATTTAATCGGGTCGGTGCGTTTTGCGGATTCTAAGTATTTGCCGAATATGCTAGCCACAAGCCCTCATCTTTCAAGCCGGCCAGCCGGGACACTGTCAGGCATTTTCATCTTTGTCCGCCATTAACGAGAAGGCCACAAAGGGGTCTTCTTCTTCGACTTTTTCGCCCCCGTTTGACAAAACACTGCTTTTCAAATCGCCGTCGGCCAAAACGCTTTCGGCAAACTCATCTTCCGGCAAATCGTCATCCGTTTTTGAAAGCCCCTCTTTTAACGAAAGGCCTTTGAGGGAATCGTCCGGCAAGCCCCCAGCGGCATCAGCCTCTGAACCTTTGGGGGATTTTATCCTTGACTTGATGGGCGATATTTCCAGAATTTTGTCTTCCAGTTCGGCCAACTGGCTGGATATTCGCGCGTCTATTTCCCCAAAATCCGTCTCGATAATACAGCCGCCGGGGCCGACGGAAGAGTCTTCGATAACTTGAATGGATTTTGCCCCTTCGACAAGCTGTATGAAGTCCCGCGTGTGCTCCGTCGTAAGCTTTAAATCGGTAAGATTTACCCTTACAATAATGTCGCCCTTGGTGCGGATTTTCCGCAGGGCTTGAATTACATTGGAGACGATCACGCTTTTCTGCGTTTCGGAAATTATTTTGATTACTTTTCTTGCCAGCAAAAGGACAAGGTCTACGATTTCCTGCTCGCTTTGAACGAGTATGTCAGCCCGCTTGTCTTGGGCGCGTTCAAGCACGGTGCGGGCGCGTTCAATCAAACGCTCGACCTCGGTCTTGCCTTCCGCGTAGCCTTCCCGGTGCCCACTCTCCTTTCCAAGATCGAGAGCCTCCTTCTGCTGAATGTCCAAGTTCTGGCGCATTTCTTTTTCTATTTCGGCGGCTTTCGCTTGGGCAGCGGCGATAATTTTGTCGGCTTCCTCGTGCGCATGGTTTACAATCGTCATGGCCTCGGCGTTTTTCCGCTCGACTTCCCGGGCGACCTCTTCTTCGGCCTTTCTGATAAGATTTTCCGCCATAAAGTTGGCGTCTTCTATCATAGCCTGCCGCTCTTCTTCCAACTGCTGTTTGAATTCTTCGGCTTCCCTGCGCAAGTCTTCTATAGACGGGCCTGTATATTCGTCCAGTATATCCAGCTCCTCCAGGGATTCCTCGTTAGAGAGCGAAATCGAACTGGAAAGCTCAGCGTATTCAACAGGGACTTCTATATCGACCGTCTCGGAAAGAATTGTCAGTTCCTGCGGCCTAAATACTGCCTTGGGCATTAACCACCTCTAAAATGTTTTTTTACAGGGGGAAGCAGCCTTCCCCCCAACTTTGCGCTTTTTAAACAACAAGCTCGTCTTCTCCGGCGCGGGCGACGACAATTTCCCCGGCATCCTCAAGCTGGCGTATAATGGCCACGATCTTTTGCTGGGCTTCTTCCACGTCTTTAAGCCTGATCGGGCCCATGTACTCCATGTCTTCCTTGAGCATACCGGCTGCGCGCTTACTCATATTCCTGAAAATCTTGTCCTGAACCTCGGTATCCACCGATTTAAGCGCCTTGGACAACTCGGCAGAGTCAACCTCGCGCATAACTTTTTGTATGGATTTGTCGTCGAGCATGACAATGTCTTCGAACACGAACATACGCTTCTTGATTTCTTCGGCAAGCTCTGGGTCTTCTTCTTCCAGCGCCTCTATAATCTTTTTTTCGGATGCCCGGTCTACAAGGTTCAAGATTTCGACAATGCTCTCCACACCGCCGGCAGAAGTATAATCTTCGCTGGAAAGCGAGGAAAGCTTTTTTTCCAGAACACGCTCAACCTCGCGCAAGACCTCAGGACTAGTTCTGTCCATTGTGGCCACACGCTTGGCGACATCGCTTTGCACCTCTTCCGGCAGGTTTTGCATGATTACCGAGGCCTTGTTAGGCTCAAGGTAGGCCAGAATAAGAGCAATCGTCTGGGGATGCTCCTGCTGGATAAAGTTAAGCAAGTGGGACGGGTCGGTGCGCCGGATAAAGTCAAAGGGACGCACCTGAAGGCTCGATGTAAGGCGGTTGATTATGTCTACAGCCTTCTGGCTTCCCAGAGATTTTTCCAACAGCTCCCTTGCATAGTCTATGCCGCCGGTGGAAATAAACTGGTTGGCCAGCATCATTTCCTTGAATTCTTCGAGTATAGAGTCCTTCTGCTCGGAATCGATAGTCTCAAGCCGGGCAATCTCGAAGGTTAATGCTTCGATTTCGTCTTCGCGCAAATACTTGAAGATTTCCGATGAGACCTCCGACCCCATGGTAACAAGGAAAATAGCGGCTTTTTGACGGCCTGTGAATTCTTTCTGGCCTTTCTTTTTTCCGCCAGGCCCTGCGCCTGCTGCCCCTGCTGCCGCCCCTTTGCTCATTGTTTATTCCTCCAAAATCCAGGTTCTGATAAGAGCGGCCGCATCTTGCGGGTGGTCTTTCGCCAAGTTGGTGATGCTTCCCATGAAATCCATTCTTTGCCGTTCTTCGGCGGACATTTGAACCTCCATGCCTTCCTGCTCGGCTTCGGCCATCGCGCTTTCCCTGAGCATTCTCTCGCGCCGCTCCCTCTCTTCTTCGGCAAGCTTTCTGCGCCTTTCGCTCTCGCGGGAAATTATCCTGAAGGCTACAAAACCGACTGACAGCAAAACCAAGCCTGAAAGGAAGATAATAAGCATCATGCGTATTTGAGCCGCCCTTGCAAGCTCGGCATCTTCGATCATGAACTCGTAAGTCCTGTCAAAGGGAATGTTGCTTACGGTAACCGAATCCCCCCTGGCGGCGGAAAACCCGATAGCGTCCCGGATTAAAAGCTCGGCTTGCGCAAGATGCGCCGCAGGGATAGGGACAAATTCCCTTTCGCTAGAGCCGTCGGGCAAAATGACCGGGTTTCCGTCTTCGTCAAAAACCCTAACCCAAGTGCCGTCTATGTTTACAGAAACCGTTATACGGTCAATCTGCGGGCTTCGCTCTTCCTGAATCTGCCGCTGGTTCAATTCATGGTTCACCTGCCGGGTCTGTTGGGTCATCATCCCCTGCCCCTGCGTCATGTCAACAAAGCCGGGAGGTGTCTGCCCTTCCACACCGGGAGGGCCTTGCGGGTGGAAGCCCCAGCCCTGCCACGAGGTTTCGGATATAGCCTCGGAGCGCGGGATAAACTCTAAAAGAACCGAGTCGTCAAAGGGAAGCCCCGGCGTCCTTGGGCTTATGGTTATTGGGAAAAATTCCGTTGTATCGACAACCCTTCTTGACATATCCATATCGATACTTATGCTAAGGTCCCGAACCCGGTCGGCGGAAAAAGTGCTCTGCAAAGCGCCCAAGACAAGCGCCCTTAACCGAGCCTCTTCGCGCTGGACAAAACGCATCTGCCTTTCGACCAAATCCTGCCTGTCAAAGCCTTCCATGCCAATAAAGTCATTAAGCAAAAGGCCCCGGTGGTCGGTAATCGTAATATTTTCTTCGGTAATACCTTCTATAGCGTGCTGCAAAAGCCGCTGAATGCCTTCTATGCTCCTGCGGTTTTCGGTTATGTCGCTGCCCGGCCTTGGGGTTATAATAACGCTGGCCGTTACCGGGTTCTGATCGGCGCGGAAAAGCTGCCTTTCCGGCCATACAATCTGCACATTGGCGTTGTCAACATCGTCCAGCGCCATTATGTGGTTGGTGATCATCTGCGTCTGCGCCCGCTGAAAATTGACGTTTCGTTCAAAGTCGGTAATCGTCCAGCGGTCCCGGTCGAAAATAGCCCAAGGGTCTATGCCGCTTGGAATAAGGTCTTCCCTAATAAGAATGGCGCGCATCCGCATGGCGGTCGCTTCGTCTGACACCTGCACAACGCCGGCAGGGGTAACGTGCGCGGTAACACCCTCTTGGTTAAGCCTTACCATAATCCTGTCCAAGGCCGCTTCGTCCCTTATGGGCGCGTCAATAACGTTTACAAGCGTCGGCATGGCCGACACCGTGAACAAGGCAAAAGCCCCGCCTAAAACGACAACCGCAATTCCAACAAGCATAGCCTTTTGCACAATCGACCAGCCAGCCCAAAGACCTGCAAACTTGGCCGCCTGTTGCTTGAATAAGTCACTCATATATAAATATCCCTCTCCCCGAAAATGACAGTCTTTCAGCGGCTCCTTCGCCGCCTTCCTAAAGAATCAGTGATTCCTCACATAACCTGCATTGCAGGCTATGTCCATTATCTAGTATTTATTAAATCTCTCCAACCCTGCGTCAGCCTGTTAAGCACGTTTTGCGCCAAGGAAAGCGACATATTCGCCTGCGCCTGGGCGATTGTAACATCGTGAGTGTCCACCGCGTCCGGGTTTATGATAGCTTCCCTTTGAAGGGCGCTGGCAAAATGCTGGGTGTCCGAAACCCTGTCCAAGGCCTGCAACATGGCATCTGAAAAAGAGCCGGTACGCATAGCCCTGTCAGGCCCCAAATCCTGCCCCGGAATGAACATACCCCGGCCGCCGATCGCATCTTGCCCGCCCAAATGGTTGGGATGCGTGCGCATCAAGTTTAATTCTTGGCTTCTTTGCGCCAAGGAGCTTAAAAAAGCGTCATTGCTAAAAATAATCACCGTTTACCCCCAGCCCTTTACCGGTTGCCTATATCCAAGGCCCTTTGGAACATGGCCTTTGACCCTTCTATTATGGAAGCGTTTGCCTCGTAAGCCCTGTTCGCCGAAAGCATATCCACCATTTCCGTAACAATATCGACATTCGGAAGCTCCACATAACCCTGCCTTGGGCCTGACTGAATGGCGTCCGGATGCGTCGGGTCCCAGCGAAGCGGGTTCGGCGTGGACTGATCCCGCTGGATTTCCGCGACCCGCACCCCCCGGCCAATCCCGCCGTCCAAGTCCTGCGGCATAAAAGGCGTGCGCCAAAAAGCCCCTTCGGTTCTTGGCCGCATTATTACCCGGCTGCGCTGGAAAGGGCCGCCTTCGGTAGTCCTTGTCGTGTTTATGTTAGCCATGTTGTCGGCAATCACATTCATCCGCACCCGTTCGGCACTAAGGCCGGTGGCGGCAATGTTAAGCGTGCTGAAGATTCCCATTTTCTACCCCTTTATACGAGCTTTAAGCCCTTAATACCATATTCACCTGGCCGAACTCAAACGAAAGCGACTGGGCGAAAAGATTGAACCTCATCTGGTTTTGCACCGAAAGCATGAATTCCCGCTCTGGGTCAACATTGCTGCCGTTGTTATTGTAAGTGCTGGAAAAATCCAGCACCCGGCGAATTTGCACGTCCCTGTGATCCCTTTCCTGCCAGTTTGACATATGGTTAGGATGAGTTACGGCAAGTTCCAGAGCCGGGCGCGAGCGGTTCGAGTCCAAAGCGCGCCTAAGCTCGCTTTCAAAACTGACCGTGCTACGCTTAAAGTTCGGAACCCCGGCGTTTGCAATATTGTTGGCAATCACCTGGCGGCGCACGGTTTCCGCGTCCAACGCCCTGTGCAATAAGTCAACGGTTGTGGCAAATGTATTCATAGCAACTAATCTCCCAAATTAAACATCGGCAACAGGCCGCCCCACCTTGAGATAATTGCAAAACTAGTTTTGCAATTTGCGTTTTTGCAAAATGCAAAACCGCCCCCCTTGGAAAAGCCGCCGCCTATGGAAGCACTTATTAAATCCCATCGAGGATTTAATAAGTGCTTCTTACCCGCATTTTGCGCAATGAAATGAGCAAATGCATCGGGAAACGCTGATTAGCTTCGAGTTAATCAGCGTTTCCCGATGTCCCCCTTACAAAATATACCGGCCTAGATCGTGATCCTTGACAATGCCGTCCAGCTTTTCGTCCACATACTCCTTGGTGATGGGAACCTTGGAAGGGGCAATGTCCGAAGCCTCAAACGAAAGCTCCTCCAAAAGGGTCTCCATTATGGTATGCAGCCGGCGCGCGCCAATGTTTTCCAGCCGCGAGTTCACCTCGGCGGCAAGCGCGGCCAGCCTGTCTATGGCCTCTGGGGTAAAGTTGATTTCCACCCCCTCGGTTCCAAGCAAATCGACATACTGCTTTGTTATCGCGTTTTTCGGCTCGGTAAGGATTCTAAGGAAGTCGTCCTTGCCAAGAGGATCAAGCTCCACACGCAGGGGAAAGCGGCCTTGAAGCTCCGGGATAAGGTCGGACGGCTTCGCGATCGTGAATGCGCCGGCGGCAATAAACAGAATGTGGTCGGTGTTGATCGGCCCCCACTTTGTGTTTACCGACGAACCTTCCACGATGGGCAGAATATCCCTCTGCACCCCTTCCCGCGACACATCCGAGCCGCCCCGATCGCTTTTTACCGCAATCTTGTCGATTTCATCTATAAAAATGATGCCCATCTGCTCGACACGATGCCGGGCTTCCTCGCTTACCCTGTCGCGGTCTACAAGCTTTTCGGCTTCCTCGGCTTTGAGAATTTCCTTGGCTCTGGCCACGCTTACAACCTTTTTCTTTTTGCCGCCCCCGAAAAGACCTGCAATGCCGGAAAGACTCGCTTCCAAGTCCTCCATGCTGGAACCCATCATTTCGATAGCCGGCATCTGCGGAGTCTGGCTTACCGTAAGCTCCACCGTGCGGCTATCCAGCTTGCCTTCGCGAAGCATTATCCGGAACTTTTCCCTGGTGGCCTTGTACTTGGTGTCCTCGCCGTCGCCTTCGGGGTTTTGCCCCGCGCCCGCGCCGGCAGCCCCGTCTTCGCCCTCCGGCAAGCCCGCGCCGTCCTCGGCCTCTTCGTTTTTAGGCCTGCCGCCGGGCCGGGAAACCGGAATGCCCACCTGAATAGCCGTCCCGATAAAACCGCCCCCTTGCGGGCTTTCCGGGTTGTTTATCGAAAAAGACCCCATAGGCCTTATTACCGGCGCGCCCTTTGGCGGGGTAGTCCCCCTTGCGCCCGGCCTTTTTCCGGGGGAAGGCAGAAGAAGGTCTAACAGGGCTTCTTCTGCGCGCATTTCCGCCTCGGCCACAACCGATTCCTGCATTTCCTGCTTGACCATTTTGATACCCATAGCCATAAGATCGCGCACCATGGATTCCACATCGCGGCCGACATAGCCGACCTCGGTATACTTGGTCGCTTCCACCTTGATAAAGGGGGAGCCGGCCAGCTTGGCAAGCCGCCTTGCGATTTCGGTTTTTCCCACCCCGGTAGGCCCTATCATAAGAATATTTTTCGGCGCAATGTCTTCCTGCACATCCGGCTCCAGCTTGAGCCTTCTGATACGGTTGCGCAGGGCGATAGCCACAGACCTTTTGGCTTTTTTCTGGCCGACAATATATTTGTCAAGCTCCGCCACGATTTCCCTGGGGGTGAGCCTGTTCATCTCATCGTCTTTTTGTTTTCTCTCGCTCATATAGTTTTACCTCTGTTTGCTTAACCGGCATTCCGCCGTATGATTCAACCTTAAGGAAGCAATTATTAAATCCCACCGAGGATGCGGACTAAAGTCCGAATAATTGCTTCTTACCCGGCATTCCGCCGTATTATTCAACCTAACTCCTCCAGAGTTATGTTCGTGTTGGTGTAAATGCAAATATTGCCCGCTATTTTGATGCTTTTTTCCGCAATTTCCGATGCCGAAAAAGAGCTGCCCTCAAGATAGGCCAGCGCCGCCGCATACGCGTAGTTGCCCCCCGAGCCAATCGCCAGGGCATTTTCGGCAGGCTCGATCACATCGCCGGTTCCCGAAATAAGCAGCGTTTTTGAAATATCCGCCACAAGAATAAGGGACTCCAGCCTTCGCAAACTGCGGTCCATACGCCAGTCCTTGGCAAGCTCCACCGCCGCGCGTAAAAGATCGCCGGAATACTCCTTGAGCTTTGCCTCGAAACGCTCCACCAGGGTAAAGGCATCCGCCGTAGCCCCGGCAAAACCGCAGAGAACCTTGCCGTCGTTCAAGCGGCGCACCTTTTTCGCGTTGTTTTTCGCCACGCTGTGCCCCATTGTTACCTGGCCGTCCCCGGCCATCGCAACCTTGCCGTCCTTGCGCACAACGATAATCGTCGTGCTTTTTATAACCGTTTTTTCACTCATTTGTTTTTCCTTGACCGCTATCCGGGGCGACTTTGCGCTCCGTCCCCTTTATTTTAGCGCGGGGATGCGCTTTTGCATATACTTTCTTAAGCCCTTCTATGTTTACATGGGCATAACGCTGGGTAGTCGAAAGGCTTGCGTGCCCCAGCAGTTCCTGCACAACGCGCAGGTCGCAGCCGGCATTGACAAGATGCGTGGCAAAACTGTGCCGCAAACTGTGCGGGTGAACATTCTTCCCAAGGCCGCACCTGTCGGCATAACGGGCGATAATCCAACGCGTCCCCGGCACCGAAATAGGCCGCCCCGCCCTGCTTACAAAAACCGCGCCTGATGCGGGAGCGGCCTTTATGCCGGCCTTTTTCAAACGAGCCGCCCTTTCCGGGAGATAATCGGACAGCGCGTCCCTGGCCTCTGGGGAAAAAAACACATAGCGCTCCTTGCCCCCCTTGCCGCTAACCTTTGCCCCTTCCAAGCCCTGCGTAAAATCCTTCAAGCACAGGGAGACAAGCTCCGAGATACGAAGCCCGGCAGAATACATGGCCATAATCAGCGCCTTGTCCCTTGCCGGCCACAAAATGCCGGCACTGTCGGGAAGCTGGGCAAAGGCGGCCATCTCTTTTTCCCACAAAACCGAAGGCAGATTCTTGGGCGTTTTGACATTGCGCAAAGCCGTTACAGGGCTTTGCGTTCCCTTGCCGTTTGCCGAAAGCCAGCGGTAAAACCCCCGGATAGAAGAAAGGGCGCGGTTGACGCTGGATGCGCTAATGCGCTCGGCGAAAAGGTCGGCGACAAAACCCTGCGCCTCGTAGCTTTGCGCATCTTGCACATTCAAACTGCGGTTTTCGCAGTAAACCGCATACCGGGACAAGTCGCCCCGATAGGCCTGAAGCGTCCTTGGGGCGATCCCGCGCACGGAGTGCAGGTAAGAAAGATATTCTTCGATAAGAGCCGCCGCCGGCATTGCATTTTCGCTCATTCTTCCCCTTCGCCTTCCCCTTCGCCTTCGGCATAGCCGCCGCCCTCATGCGCCCCCTCGTTAAGGCGGGCAAAATAACCGCAGGCCTCGTTTATGCAGGCCTTGCAGGAACCGTTTTTTTTGTCGTTTTTTTCCACAAGGAACTGCCCGCACTTCGGGCAGTCTTCGCCCGTGGGTTTAAGCATACTTAAAAAATCGCATTCAGGATAGTTCACGCAACCGTAAAATTCCTTGCCCCGGCCTTTGGCCTTTCTTGCCACCACGTCGCCGGCACACTTGGGGCACTTTGCCAGGGGGATAGCCTTGGTGTTGCGGCACTCGGGGAACCCAGAGCAGGCCAGGAAAAAACCGAAACGTCCCAGTTTTTTTACGATTGGCTTGCCGCATTTTTCGCAAGTGAAGTCGGTAGCCTCGTCAAGAATACCCTTGACCGACTCCAGACTGCGGGTAACCTCTTCGACCTTCACGTTGAAGGGGTCCCAGAACTCGCGGATCATGTCCGGCCAGCGAATCTGGTTTTCTTCCACGCTGTCCAGCTTGGCCTCCATGCTGGCGGTAAAGTCTGCGTCGATGTACTGGGAAAAATACTCCACAAGCATATCGTTGATCATCTTGCCAAGAACAGTCGGCACAAGCTGTCTGGCCTGCCGGGTAACATAGTAGCGGTCTAAAAGCACCGAAATGATAGGCGCGTAAGTCGAAGGCCGCCCAATGCCCTTTTCCTCAAGGGTTTTGACGATAGTCGCGTCGGTGAACCTAGCCGGGCCGCTTGTAAAATGCTGCTGGGGAAGGAGCTTTTCGGACTTTACCGTGTCGCCGGCCTTAATCGGCGGATAGGGATTGTCCTTGTCTTCCTTGGAAGAAAGCAGTTTGATAACCTTGTAAAACCCCTTTTCGACCAGCTTGCTGCCGGCAACGCGGAAAATCGCCTCGTTTTCGCCTTCGCCAGCCCTTATGTCCGCGCTTAAGGTTTTGGACTTCGCGCTGTTCATCTGGCTTGAGACAAAACGCTCCCAAATAATCGTGTAAAGACGAAGCTGATCGCGGCTTAAATAGTCCTTGACCGAGTCCGGCGTGTACTGGGTGTAAGTCGGGCGAATCGCCTCGTGCGCGTCTTGGGATTTTTTGCCCACAGCGTATTCATTGGCCTGGGCGGGAAGCTCGCCGGGGTAGTTTTTGGAAAGCCACAGACGCACATCGTCCAACGCGCTCTGCGAAATGCGCACAGAATCCGTCCTCATGTAAGAGATAAGGCCGATCCGGGAACTCCCCATGTTGATCCCTTCGTAAAGCTGCTGGGCAACCTGCATGGTTTTACGCGCGTTAAAGCCCAGTCGGTTGGCCGCCACCTGCTGAAGCTGGGAAGTCGTGAAAGGCGGCTTGGGCTTGATGCTTTTTTCGCTGTGGCGCAAATCGACAACGGAACAATCGCTGCCCTTTATAAGATCGACAATGACGTTCACGCTCGCCTCGTCTTTAAGAGTGGGCTTGACACCCTTCCATAAAACAAGCTGGGCGGAAAAAAGCGACTTCCCGGCGCGGAAATCGCCCTCCAGCGTCCAGTACTCCTGGGGGGCAAAACTTTCGACCTCTTTTTCCCTTTCGCAAATAAGACGCAGGGCGACAGATTGAACACGCCCGGCGGAAAGCCCGCTTTTCACCTTCTTCCATAAAAGAGGGGAAAGCCTGTAGCCGACAAGACGGTCTAAAACCCGCCTGGCCTTTTGCGCCCCCACCTTCGCCTCGTCAATAGCCCGCGGAGCCTTTACCGCGTCCTTGATCGCCGCCGGGGTAATCTCGTTAAAACTGATCCTGTGAATGGGCGTTTTTTCAAGCTTTGCCGAGATAGCGTTGGAAAGATGCCAGGCGATAGCCTCGCCCTCCCGGTCATGGTCGCTTGCAAGCAGAACCATGTCCGCCTTTTTTGCGTCGGACTTAAGCTCTTTAAGAATCTTCGCCCGGCCGCGCACGGTAATATACTCCGGCTCGAAGTCATGATCAAAGTTTACCCCGGTGCGGGACTTTGGCAAATCGATCAAATGCCCCATCGAAGCCTTAACCGTGTAATTTGCCCCCAAGTATTTTTCAATCGTTTTAGCCTTGGCCGGAGATTCCACAATAATGAGAATATGTTTGTCTGACGCAGGCACCTTTTTTTTGCCATCGGCCACCTTGTCTACGGCATCATTGCCGACGGCCACCTTGCTACCGGCAACCTTACCCTTCGCGCCGCCCTTCGCCGCTTTTTTTGCCTTAGCAGCCCCCGCAGCCCCTGCTTCACCAGACCCTGCCGCCGCTGCCGCCCCTGCCCCTGTAGCCATTGCTTCCCCAGCCATTATTCTTCCTTATAATTCGATATAAAGGATTCGCCGCCTGCAAAAGAGAAAGCCCCCTTTGCCGCTTCAACCCCGCCGTTACGTTCAAAACCCCGGGGCAGAAAATCCAAAAGCCCCTGCAGACTGTAAACAATCCGCGCCCCTTCCTGCGCCAGCCTTACCGTCCCCCGCCTGTCGTAGGGGGAATTTTTTTCGATACAGACCCCTGCGGAAGAAACAAAAACATCCTTGCCCTGATCAAGGGCAAAATCCGCCGTAATCAAAGCGCCCGAACGCGCTGGAGCCTCGGCAATGAACAGCCCGCTTGACAGAGCGGAAATAATCCTGTTCCTTGCCGGGAAATGCCACTTGTGCGGCAGAGTCCCCGGAGGGTACTCCGACAAAATAGCCCCGCCAGAATCCAGAACCCTCTTGGCAAGATGCCTGTTGGACGCCGGATACACCTCGTCAACACCGCAGCCGAGCACAGCGTAAGTCGCCGCCCCCCCGTCAACATTGCCCCGGTGAGCCAGCGCATCCACCCCCAGGGCAAGCCCAGAGACCACCGAAATTCCCAGCTCCCCCAAACCCCTTGCAAGAGAATAAGCTTGAGATGCCGCCTGCGGGCTAGGCCGCCGGGTGCCGACCATGCCGAAAAGCGCCAGCTCTTGGCCGGCAAGCCGCCCCCTGAAAAAAAGGACAGCCGGCGGATCGTAAATCTCCCTAAGAAGAGGCGGATACCCCCCGTCCATGAAGGAAACCCAGCCGATAGAACGCGCCCGGCAGCTTTTGAAATCCGCCTCGGCAGTGCGCCGGATTGCGTCTATGTCCCAAAAAAATTTAAGCCGGCGGCCAAGAAGCGCCTCGACATCCCCCTTGGAAAGCCTTGCAAAATCCGCCTCGGCATCAAAGGCCTTGCAAAGACACAGACGGTCTTTGTGGCCGACAGCCGGCAGGCGGGAAATAATCAAATCTAAAAGACCGCGATCACCCATCTAAAATGCCCCAGACAATCTCCCTGTTCATCTGAGCGTCCCTTCTTATGGCCGCGTCGTTAGAACTTGAAATAATGCGCCCGTACAAATAAAGCGCCGAATCGAACTCGCCGGTCATGACAAAGGCTCTTGCAAGAACAAACATCGCCTGTATGTCATTCGGCATAAACGACAGATAGTTTACCAAAAGCGGGATGGCAAGCTCCGGGCTGTCCAAGTCGAAGGCGTAAAGAACGCCCAGGGCGTACATAGGCCGCAGATACATATCGTCCAGCTCCAATGCGCGCCTGTGGGAATTTTCGGCCAGCCTTAAAAACCGCTCCCTTTCGTCCTGTCCCGCCGGGTCTACAATGGAAGCGCCGACAATGGCCGCAGAAATCCCCTTCAGGTAAAAAACCATAGGGTCTGCCGCGTCAAAGCGCAAAGCGCCTTCAAAAGCCGCAACCGCATCGCGATGCATCCCCGCGTCCGCCAGCCTTACCCCCAGAATGCGCCAGAAGGCCCCGGTTTGAGCGCCGTCCCTGACGTGCCTGTTAATTTGAGCCTCGTAAAGGGAAATCGCCCGCCTAAGGTCTTCGACCGTGCGCGGAGTGCCCCCCCTGGGAGTAATCTCGGCAATCTGCCTTGCGAAAGCGATATTCTCCCTGCGCCTGTCGTTAGCGAAGAGGAAGGTAAACAAAGTTGTCAAAACAAAAAGCACGAAAAGCCCCGTCAACATTTTCTTTTTCGTTTTTGCTTCCATAATGTTTCACCCTTATCATTATTTCCATAGCTTTGGCATATAGCGGCGGTGGCTTTCGCGCAAATTTTCCGCATTTACATGGGTGTAAATTTGCGTGGTGGCAATATCCGCATGACCCAAAAGCTCCTGAACCGTTCTTAGGTCGGCGCCGCCGGCCAAAAGCTCGGTCGCAAAACTGTGCCGCAAAGCGTGAACGCGGGAAGACGTGCCCGCAAGACCTGCGGCCTTGGCATAATTTTTCCAGATGCCCTTTCTGGAAAGCCGCTTCCCCCCCCTGCCGATAAAAAGAGCCGGCGAAAGCCGCCCGGCCGCGCCGCCCCTTGAAATTTTCGCCCTGGCTTCAAAAATGTAAAGTTTAAGCCAAGCAGCCGCTTCCTGCCCGAAAAGGGCCAGACGCTCCTTCTTCCCCTTTCCCTTGACCCGTATAATGCCCCCTTCAAAATCAATGTCGCGAATATCAAGAGCGGCCGCCTCTGATACGCGAAGCCCCCCCGAATAAATAAGCTCGAAAAGACACCTGTCCCGCAAGCCCAAAGGCGTTTTGGTGTCGATGCTTTCAAGAAAACCCGCCACGGTCTGTCTGTCCATAACCTCCGGCAGTTTTACCCTTTGCACGGGGCTTTCAAGGGAGGCCGCCGGGTTGTCTGAGCGAAACCCCTCGTCCGCCAAAAATTTGAAAAACGAGCGCAAAATGGAAAGAGCCTTGGCCGCAGAACGGGATTCAATCCCCCCGCCGCCGCCCCCGGCACCCCGCCGAAAACCGATGTACTCGATAACGCCCGCCTTGTCAACCGCCGCCGCGCTCAAGCCCCTTTCTTCAAGATAGCCGAGAAAGATGCGCAACTCAAGACAGTAGGTCTCTTTGGTGGCAAGCGATTTCCTTTCCATAGCGACAAGCCGCCCGGCAAACCTTTCGAGCAATTGCGTCTTGTTCAATTTTAGCCGTTCTCCGCCCTGGCATCGCCGGCTTTGCGCTGGGCCAAATTGTACTGGTTCCTGAGCACTGCCGGAATGTCAATATCGTCCGTATACCCGCCGCGCTGCTCCGGGCGCTGCTTGTAGCCGTCCCTAAGCTGGGTAAAATCATCTATGCTGATAAAATCCGAGCCGCCGGCCTTGCGGTTTTCCTGAACCGCCAGCGCCTGCGAAGCCTGCGCCTGGGAAGCCTGCGGGAAGCCGGTAATAACAACCGTTACCTGAATTTTGCCGTCTATTTCAGGGTCAAGACGCACGCCGTGGATAATGTGCGCCTGCTCGTCCACCTTCGACCTAATAGTGTTCAGCACCTCGTCAACTTCCACAAGGGAAAGATCATCGGGGCCTGCAATGTTTACAAGAACCTTGGTAGCCCCGTCTATGCAGGTGTCTTCCAGAAGCTCGTTGTCCAGGGCGCTTACCGCCGCATCCTTTGCGCGGTTAGTGTCCGAGCCTATGCCTATCCCCATAAGAGCGTCGCCCTGCCCCTTCATAATGGTTTGCACGTCGGCAAAATCCGTGTTGACAAGCCCCGTTTTGGTAATAAGATCGGATATACCCTGCACGCCCTGGCGCAAAACGTCGTCGGCGATAACATAGGCCTTGCTTATGGGAACCGAACGGTCTACCCGCTTAAAAAGATGCTGGTTGGGAATGACAATCAAAGCGTCAACTTCCTTTCTTAGCTTGCTTATACCCTCTTCGGCCAGCTTCATCTTGTAGCGGCCTTCGTTGTCGAAAGGCTTGGTAACAACCCCGACAGTCAAAGCGCCCTTGTCCCTAGCAATTCTGGCGATAACCGGCGCGGAGCCTGTCCCCGTGCCGCCGCCCATGCCGGCGGTAACAAAAACCATGTCGGCTCCCTTTATCGCCTCTGCAATGGCTTCCTGGTCTTCGTTTGCCGCGCTTTCGCCGACCTCCGGCTTGCCGCCGGCGCCGGTGCCGCCTGTAAGTTTTGAACCTATCTGCAATTTTATTTGCGCATTGCTTTTTTTAACTAAATCCTGCACATCCGTATTGACCGCGATGAATTCGACATCCGAAAGACCGCATTCGATCATGCGGTTTACCGCGTTGGAACCGCCGCCGCCGGTGCCGATAACCTTTATTACCGCGCCTGCAGCCTCGTCCCTTTCGTGAACCGGGAACTGATTGGCCGGCTTTTCCTGGCCTTTTTTTTCTTCCCGCACAGCAAAAATGTTCATTTTACCCCTCCATAAAACATTTATCTTTTTTATTGTCCGCCGCCAGCAATCCAAATTGCCGCCGGCAGGCCTTAGCCCGAACCCCCAATGGGTCAACCTGCGCTCCCTGCAACGGGCATAATGGAAACACTGATTAACTCGACGCTAATCATCGTTTCCATAAATTAAGTTTACCCCAAAAACAAACTTTTGGGAACAGCCCCGGCCGCATTTCTTGAAAAAAAAATCTTCCATTAAAAAAACTCTTCTTTGAACCAGACCTTGAGCTTTTTTAAGAGGTCCCCTCCCTTTTTTTTGCCCTGCTTTTCGGCCTTGCCGTTTACCGGAGGCAGATCGCTGCGTCTGTAGCCCTCTATAAGAAGCCCTATCGCCGTGGAATAAGAAGGCCGGCGGTAATCGTCCGCAAGCCCGGCAATGTGCTGGGAAGGAAGCGGGCTGCCAAGGCGCACCGGCATTTTGAAAACCTCCTCGGCAAGCTCCGCCGCCCCTGGCAGTTGCGCCGCGCCGCCTGTTAAAACAACCCCGGCGCCCAAAGGACGCGGAAGGTTAAGATCGTCATACCTTTCCTTTACCTTTTTGAAAATTTCTTCCATTCTGGGCTTGATAATCCCTAAAACCTGCGACCTTGGAATACTCGTGGGCGGCCGCCCCCCCACGCCGGGAATGTCAATATCGTAGTTGTCCTCTAAAAGCGGCTCCCAGCAGCAGCCCGCTTCGGTTTTAATTTTTTCCGCGGCATCATGGGCGATGCTTTTCATAATGGAAAGATCGCTTGTCAAATGCGAGCCGCCGGCCGGGATTGTGTAAGTCGAGTAAGGCACGCCGTCCAAGTAGACCAAAACATCGCTGGTGCCGCCGCCCAAGTCGATAAGCACCACCCCCATCTCCTTTTCCTCTTCCGTAAGGCAGGAGGAACCGCAGGCCAAAAGCTGCAAAATAAAGCCGCCGGCAAGCCCGAAGCCCGCCCGGTTGACGCATTTTAAGAGATTTTGAAGCCCGGTAAGCGAGCAGGTGATAATATGCACCTCGCACTCAAGGCGCACGCCGATCATGTCCAGCGGGTTGCGAATGTCCTTTTGATCGTCCACGGAAAAAGAGCGGGGAATAACTTCGAGAATTTCCCTGTCCATAGGAATAACCACAGCCTTGGCCGCGTCAATAACCCGCTGAATATCGTCATCGTCGATTTCCCGCGTTTCGCGCTTTTTTCCGGTAATGGCCACAACGCCGCGGGAATTAAGAGCGTTAATCTGAGTGCCGCCAATGCCGACCCAGCATTCGCGAACCTCCGTGCCGCTCATACGCTCGGCCGCGTCTATGGCCGCCTCTATAGCGTCCCTTGTAGCCTCCATGTTAATGACCGCGCCTTTGCGCAAGCCGGCACAGGGACTTTCCCCAACCCCTGTAATTTCGAGAATACCTTGCTCGTTTTGTTCGCCTATCGCGGCGCAAACCTTTGTCGTGCCAATATCCAGCCCGACAACAACCCCGTCATTGGCCAGAGTGAGCCTCCTTGTAAGCGGCCTTTGTCAAACACATTTTTTCCATAATATCACACATCCCCGCACCTTGCTCATACCCCTTCGCACCTCTTTTGCCCCACTTTGCCCCACTTTGCCCCTGCTTGCACCCCTTCGCACCCCGTTATAGCCGGTAAGTGCCCACCCCCGACCTAAAGTCAATTTCCTGCGGCCTTGGGAAACGGGTTTCAAACACGTCAAGCATCAAAAGCACATACCTAAGAGTGCTTTCCGACAACTGCCTTTCAACACGCACCCTGATCGAACTGTGGACAGGGAAAAGAATAAGGTCGAAATCGTCGCCCGCCGTGCGGTTCAGCCTAATCTCGGAAATTGCAGCAAGCAACTCAGGAGAATTATCCAATATTCTTGAAATATCTTCAAGCAGGGGCAGAAAGGCACGCGGCATCTCCATACCCGCCTGCGGATTGTGAAAGACAATCCCCGAAAGCACCGGCACCGTAAAAGAGCCGGCCGGCGCCGCCCCCGTGCGCATGACAACCCCGTGCCGGTCGATAAAAACAGGAGTCGGCCTGCCGCCGGCCTCGGCAAGAGAGACAGCCACAGCCCTGCGCGGCTCAAGAAAAATGGAAAGCCTGTTTGGAAAATGCTTAATCACCCGCGCCGACTCCACCAAGGGATAGGCGGCAAGACGAGCCTCAGCCTGGGCTACATTGAGCGAGAAAAACGAAGCGTTTTCGCCAATGCCGGCGACAGCAAGCACAGTCGCGCCCTCAAAGCCGTCAAAACCGCGCACCTCCAGTCTGGAAAAAGGAATCAAGGGGGTTATGACAAAAAACCACAATAGATGGGCGGCAAGCGCGACAGCCGCGATAAGCAGAATGCGCTTAAGCCCCTTTTCAATCTTGCCCGAAGCCGCCGGACGGGAATCCCCCCCGGCATCGGGCGACGGGCGGACAGTCGCCCCGGCATCTGCCGCCCCGGCACTGGCCGCGCTTTCCGGGCGCCCGGCCGAGTACCAATATTCATAACCGAAATTACCTGACATCCTGTCCCTCCAATGCGCTGTAGCCGCCGTTCAAACCGCGACCCAAGCCTCCGCTCCCCCCCGTAAAACCAAATTTTTCGTTTAACTCTTCTGCGGCGTTAGTTTTCAAAACGCCGCTCCTTGCAACATTTACAATAAGACCGGCGCAAACCAGCGTCGTTAAAATTGAAGAACCGCCCGCCGAAAAGAAAGGCAAAGGAACCCCCGTAGCCGGAAGCGTGCCGGAAGTTACCGCAATGTTAAGAAGCGCCTGCGTTACGATAATCGTCGTAAGGCCGGCCGCAAGCAAAAACTTAAAAGCCGAAGGCGCGCGCGCGGCCGCCCTGTAGCCCAAAAAGGCGAAAGCGGCAAAAAGCGCGAAAAAAAGAAGCACGCCGAAAAAACCCGCTTCCTCGGCAAAGGCGGCAAAAATAAAATCCGAGTGTACTTCCGGGACGCTGGCCACCTTGCGCGTCCCCTGCCCTATGCCCGTCCCCCAAAGCCCGCCGGAAACCATCGTAAGCCGGCTGGCGTTCACCTGAAAACCCGCCCCCAGTGGGTCCCATTCGGGGCGCAGGAAGCTGGCAAAACGCCTTACCCGGTGCTCGGCGGTAAAAAGCAAAAGCGTCGAGATAGGCAGAAAGATAATGACCGCCGAAATAAAATAGCTGTATTTAAGCCCGGCAAGAAAAAACAGAATAAGCGCGTTAAGGGTTACGAAGGTGGCCGTGGAAAAATTGTTCTGCAAGTAGATAAGGGCGAAAAAAAGCCCGATTATAAGCATGGGCGGCAGAACGCCGGTAACAAAAGAGTTTATGCTGTCCTTTTTTTTGTCAAAAATATGCGCCAAGTACAGGGGCAAGACGAACTTTACCATTTCGGAAGGCTGGTAAGTGTTGCCCCCGATCTGTATCCAGCGAGCCGCCCCGTGAAGCTCCACCCCGATTCCGGGAACCAGGGTCAGGGCGCACAGGGCCGCCGCGATAAAGACAAGGGGCATGACCAGCCGCCTTAAAACCTCCAGATTGATGACGGAGGCCGCGAAAAAAAGAGCCAGCCCCACGCCGGCAAAGATCGACTGGCGTATGACAAAGTGATACCTGTTCATGAAAACGCGCTCGGCAAACCAGTAAGAGGACGAGTACAAGGTAACAAGCCCCACGCCCGTAAGCAAAAGGGTGCAGGCGCACAAAAGGTGCACTATGCGGCTATTATAAGCTTTGTCCTCATCAAACTGATACATGAAACCCTCTTACTGAATCTTTAGCGTCGAAAGCGCGATAATGGCGAAAAGCCCGCCGAGTATCCAAAAACGGATAACGACCTTGGACTCTGGCCAGCCGGATTTTTCAAAATGATGATGAATGGGGGTCATTTTAAAGACCCGCTTTCCCCGCAATTTGAAAGAGACAACCTGAATGACCACCGAAGCGATTTCCAAAACAAAAACCCCGCCTATTATGAAGATAAGCACTTCTTTTTTGATGATGAGCGACAGCACAGCGATAACCCCGCCAAGGGAAAGGCTGCCGACATCGCCCATGAAAACCTCCGCAGGGTGGGAATTGAACCACAAAAAGCCCACGCAGGCGCCGACCACGGCAAGGGAGAACACGGTAAGTTCCCCCGCCCCCGGTATAAAGGGAATGCCCAAAAATTCGGAAAAGTCCACCCGGCCTGTAATGTAGGCAAGAATGGCCAAAGTGCCGAAAACCAAAATCAAAAGCCCGGCGGCAAGCCCGTCAAGCCCGTCGGTAAGGTTTACCGCGTTGGACGAACCCACCACAAGCAAAATGCCGAAGGGAATCCAAGCCCTGCCCATGTCAAATACCGGGTCCCAAACAAAGGGGACATACAGGTAAGTGATCCCCTCGCCGCCGTTGCGGTAAAGGTAAATTACCACGACGCTGGCAATGGCGAACTGCCCCAAAAGTTTGCCAAAGGCGGTAAGCCCGTCGGAGTTCCGCCGGCGCAGTTTCAAGTAATCGTCCAAAAAACCCAGCGCCCCGAAGGCGACGAAAGAAGCCAGCGTAAGCACAACCATAGGACTGCGCAAGTTCCCCCAGAACAGCATGGAAAGCACCACCGACAAGATGATAAAAATCCCGCCCATTGTGGGAGTGCCGCTTTTTACCAAGTGCGTGTCCGGGCCGTCCGCGCGGATTGACTGGCCGACCTTCAGCCGCCTTAACCCTTCGATAATTTTAGGCCCGAAGATAAAGCACAGGAACATCGTCGTTATGGCCGCGTAAGCGGTGCGGAAGGTAAGGTAGCTGAAAACGTTGAAGGGCGTAAAATAAATTACAAGCGGGTAAATGAACTCAAGCGCCATTGTGCGCCCCCGGCAAGTTCCCCCCGCCCTCCCCCGTTAAAATTCCGCTTAACCGCTCCAACGCGCACCCCCTTGAGCCTTTCAGCAAAACAAGTTCCCGCTGCGGCGACGAGTTTTCCAAAGCGGCAGACACCTGCCGGTAAAGCTCGTCAAAATCGCCCGTGTAAAAAAAGCCCCTGCCGGCTTCTTCCAAAACCTGCGCCGCAAAGGCCGTCTCTTTCCCGAAAAGGAAAATGTCCCCGGCCTTAGATTCCAGAAGCCTGCGTCCTAATTCCGCGTGCGCCTCTTTCGACTGGCCGCCCAGCTCCAGCATATCGGCCATTATGTAAATGCGCCTGCCCGGCCATTCCAAATTATCGGCAAAATCCAGCGCCTTCCCAACGGACTCAGGCGAGGCATTGTAACAGTCGCGGATTACCGTAGCCCTGCCGGTAAAAACCTCCGTGCGGCCAAACATGGGACGCACCGATTCCACGCCCTGTTTTATCGCTTCCGCGCTTATCCCGGCCTCCTTTGCGATAGCGGCGGCCGCGAACATATTGGCAAGGCTGTGCCTGCCGGGCAGGGAAAAGCGCATGGTCTGCCCCGCCCAGCCGACTTCGCTGCCAAAAAGCCCCAGCGATTTTACGCCTTCGTACTCTGCAAAGCTCTCCGCGCCGTAAAAGCGCACAATGCCGGCGGTGTCCCGCGCCAGAAAATCCCTGTAGCCGTCATCATTGGGGATAAGGGCTATATCCTTGTCGCTTAAATAGGAAAAAATGCATTTTTTCTCGAAGGCGATTGCATCTTGGCTGCCCAAAAGCCCGATATGCGCCCGGCCTATGTTCGTTATAAGGGCGATGTTCGGGCGCAAAATTCTGGCCAGCGCTTCCATTTCGCCCTTGTGGTTCATGGCAAGCTCGAAAACGCCCGCCTCGTGCTCGTTTCGCACGGTAAAAATCGAAAGGGGAAGGCCAGTCTCGGAGTTCAGGTTCCCGGCGCTCATTACCGTGTTTTTTTCTAGGCCGATAATTGCCGCGGCGATTTCCTTGGTGGTGGTCTTGCCCGCCGAGCCTGTAATGCCGATTTTTAACAGGCGGGGGAACTTTTGCAAATAGACCCTTGCCGCCTCTTGCAGGGCAAAAAGCGAATCCTGCACGGCGATTACCGAGGCGCCGGCTTTTTCGCACATTTTTAACACGCCGTGCTTTTCCAGCTTGGGGACTTGCGCAATTACGCCGGCGGCGCCGGCTTTCAAGGCGGCTTCTATGTACAGGTGGCCGTCGGTGGCCTCCCCGCTTAGGGCGACAAAAAGGCCGCCTTCTTCAACCTTGCGCGAGTCCACGCTTACGGACGAAAAGCCCCCCTCCTTGGAAAAAGAGTGAAGCTCCGCCCCGGGGCTGCCTGGCGGGGAATCCGCTTGCAAGGCGGCTACAAGGTGCGAAAAGTTCATAAGATATTCTTTAGTTGCCATGCGGGCTGTCCCCTTCTATTACTATCTGCATTATGTCTTCCGGTTGTATCCTTACTAGATTAAGTTCGTTTGCCGCCACGCTTTCTATGCGCGGCGCGGATGAATAAAAAGCTATGTCGGCCATGAGCATCTGGTTCTGTCTTATAATATCGGCCTGGACTGCTTCCAGCCGCCTTGTTTCGTTGTGCAGGTTGGCGTATCTTTTTGCCTGCCAGACGTTAAGGCCGAGAAAAAAAGGTATGGTTATGGCTATGGCGTAAAAAAGCGCAAGCCGTTTTATTGACATTTTCATTAAAGTTTTTCCGCTACTCTGAGCCTTGCGCTTCTAGAAGGAGGGTTGCGTACAAGCTCTTCCCGGCAGGGGGTTATCCCTTTGGGGGTTAGAATTTTTACGCTGCGGCGTCCATTGCACTTACAAATAGGCGCTTCGGGAGGACAGGTGCAGTTTTTGCTTTTTTCTTTTATAAAAACTTTGACCAACCTGTCCTCCAGCGAATGAAAACTGATAACCCCGAGCCTTCCCCCAGGCTCGAGTACCCTAAGCGCCCCCTCAAGGAGTGAATGGAGCCTTGAAAGCTCCCCGTTTACGGCTATCCGCAGGGCCATGAAGGTCCTGGTAGCCGGATGAATGGGCCCGTGCCTGTAAGCTGCCGGCACCGCCTGCGCGACTAGCGCGGCTAAAGCCCCCGTCGTTGTAATTGTCCCTTTTTGCCTGGCTTTCACAATCACATTGGCAATCCTCCTTGAATAGCGCTCTTGAGCATTGTTGTGCAAAAGGTCGGCAAGTTCCCTTTCGGAAATCCTGCCTAAAATATCTGCGGCCGATACGCCTTCCTTGGCGTTCAGCCTCATATCCAATTTTTCATCGATCCTAAAGCTAAAGCCCCTGCCACTTTTTTCATAGTGGTAAAGACTCACCCCCAGATCGATCAGTATCGTGTCGGGCTTTTTATGCGCCGGCGGGTAGTCGGAAAAAAAATCCTGTGCCCACTGCGTGTAAAAATGCACCCGGCCGCCAAAAGGCTCAAGCCTTTTTTTGGCAAGCTCCTGTATCCCGCTGTCCGCATCCACCCCGATAACTTTTATGTTATCAAATCTTGACAAAAAAGCAAAGCTGTGCCCGCCTTCGCCAAGGGTGGCATCTACCATAAGATGCTCCCCCTCTTTCGGCGCCAGATACTCCAAGGTTTCCTCTAGAAGTACCGGCGTGTGAAGGGCGCTCAACTGCCCTGCCCTTCCGGCTGGAAAAAGCCCTGCGGCCCCAGCTTTTTCATGGCCTCCTTTGCCGTTTGCTGGATTTCCTGCATATGGGCGCGGTAGCTGTCCGCGTTCCAGATTTCCAGCCGGCCGTTTATGCAAAGAACAAGACAGTCCCTGGAAAGGTCGGCGTAAGTCCTTATAGCCGCCGGCACAGGAATACGCCCCGTTTTTTTGTCGATCTCTGTAACCCGTGCCGGTGCCTCGAACTGGTACTGGTACGCGGTGTATTCTTCCACGGAAGATGCCGATTTTTTAAGGGCGGCGATAAAGTTTTCGTAGTCGCCGGCGGTCATTATCCAGACGAAGCTATCCTTGCCTTGGGTGATTACGAGATCGCCCTCGTAACGTTCCCGCAAGGGGGCCGGTATTACAAGCCGCCCCTTGTCGTCTAAGGTGCTTTCAAATGTCCCCGTCAACAACTTAAATGCCACATCTTTCCCTAAAAAAACAGTTTTTTACACCAAATTACACTTTAATTATTATATTTTACGCGGGGAAAAATCAAGGGGTATGCGACTCTTTTTTTATTTATTTATTTTTTTTCCGTCTCCGCTATACGCACGTATAGTTGTATGCCGGATAGCGCGGGCTAACTTGACCTTTGCCCCTGCCGGCCGCAAAGCGACGAGTTTCCACCACGGAGTTCCACGTCTTCAAGGGCCTATGGCGGAAAGGGGGGTTGCCGTGGTAAAATCTTGGTAAAAGAAACTTAAGGAGAAGCTGTTTTATGGAAAACGAAAATGTAAAGGCGAGCGGCTTCGCGCTTATTCCCTTCATGTCGTTCATCGCGATTTTTTTAGGCGCGGGGATCATTCTGGAGCGGCAGGGCGTGGCTATGGCCTTTTACCAGTTCCCGGCGCCTGTGGCCGTTCTTATCGGCGTGATTTTGGCCTTCATCGTCCTGAAGGGCACGATAGCGGACAAAATGAAGACCTTTTTCAAGGGCTGCGGCGATGAAAACATTCAGGTAATGTGCATGATCTTCCTGCTTGCCGGAGCCTTCGACTTTGTCGCCACGGCATCCGGCGGGCGATCCTCCCTTGTGTATCTGGGGCTTACCTTTGTCCCGCCGCACTTCATGGCTGCCGGCATCTTTCTGCTTTGCTGTTTTATGTCGATTTCGATAGGGACGTCGATGGGCACGATAGCGGCGCTGGGGCCAATCGCCCTGGGCATCGCAAGCGCGGCCGGGCTTAATCTGCCCCTTATGGCGGCGGCCGTCGTGGGCGGCGCGATGTTCGGCGACAATCTGGGGATTATTTCCGACACCACAATCGCGGCGACGCGGGGGCTGGGCGTGCAGATGCGGGACAAGTTTCGCATGAATCTTGTAATTGCCGTTCCCGCCGCGGTTATCACCGTCATTCTGCTTTTGATTTTCGGCCGCCCGGAAACGGCATACCCCGTGGAGCTTGGCGACTTTAACGTTATCAAGGTTGTCCCCTATGTGGCCATTCTGGTTGCCGCCATTGCCGGGGTGAACGTCTTTGTCGTCCTTGTGGGCGGCATTGCGATGGCGGGCATTATCGGGCTTAGCTACGGGATGTTCGCCCAGGGGCTTCTTACCCTGGCGCAAACGATTTACAGCGGGATGCTGAGCATGATTGCCGTGTTTTTTACATCGCTTTTCATTGGCGGCCTTGCCGCGCTTACAAGAAAGGCCGGCGGGCTTCAGTTCCTTGTGGACAGCGTGCAGAAAACAATCAAAGGCCCCAAGTCGGCAGAGCTTGGCATTGCCGGCCTTATCAGCGTTACCGATGCGGCTGTTGCGAACAACACGGTGGCCTGCATTATCTCGGCTCCCATCGCCAAAGACCTGGCATACAAATACCGGGTCGATCCGCGAAGGGCCTGCTCCATCATGGACATCTTCTGCTGTGTCATGCAGGGCGCGCTTCCTTACGGCGCTCAAATCCTGCTGATTATCGGCCTGTCCGGCGGGGCTGTAAGCGCGGTGCAGATTATCCCGCTTTTGTGGTATCAGTGGCTGCTCGGCGCGTTTGCGATTCTTTCTATTTTTGTGCCTTACGCCAACCATATAATGAAAAAAGACCCCTGGGACTGGGATCACAAAATGGAAAGCAGTCTTGCGCGAAAAATGAAGAGCGAAGGAAAGATTTAGCCACTGGCGAGATTGCGCATCCCGTGTTAGAATTTTCATAACGGGGCTGTTCCGGGACACTGGTTTCGGGGCAGCCCAAAATACTTATGGAGGTTCTTGGAATGAAAGATTACAAAAATGCGGGCTTTGCCACCCGGGCGATTCACGCGGGAAACATTAGGAAGCAGCACGGGCCGCTTGCCATGCCGATTTACCAAAGCTCGACCTTTGTTTTTGAAACCACCCAGCAGGGCGGCAACCGCTTTGCCGGCGAAGAGGGCGGCTACATTTACACCCGCCTTGGCAACCCGACCACATCGGTTCTGGAAGCGAAGCTCGCCGCGCTGGAAGGCTCACAGGCCTGCGTCGCCTTCAGCTCCGGCATGGGGGCGATTACCTCGGTATTGTGGACGGTCTGTAAAAAGGGTTCGCACATTATTGCCGACATTACTCTTTACGGCTGTACCTTTGTCTATCTGTCCAGCGGCATGACAAAATACGGCGTGGAGGTCAGTTTTGTTGACACTTGCGACATCAATGCTGTAAAAAACGCCTTAAAAGAAAACACCGAGGTTGTCTTGTTTGAAAGCCCGGCAAACCCCAATCTAAAAGTAATTGACATAAAAGCCCTTGCGGATGCCGCCCATTCGCACAATCCGAACATTAAAGTAATTTGCGATAACACCTTTGCCACGCCCATGCTCCAAAAGCCTCTCGACCTTGGTTGCGACATTGTTGTCCACTCGGCGACAAAGTATCTTAACGGCCACGGCGATGTTATTGCCGGCTTTGCCTGCGGCAACGAGGACGTTATGACCGAGCTTCGCATGGTGGGTCTTAAAGACATGACCGGCGCGGTTCTTGGGCCTTTCGACGCTTTTTTGATTTTGCGCGGGCTTAAAACGCTGGAAATTCGTATGCAGAGGCACTGCGAAAACGCGATGAAGCTTGCCGAATATCTTAAAGCGCATCCCAAGGTGGAAAGGGTGCATTTTCCCGGGCTTAAGAGCGACCGTTTCCACGAGGTTGCGGCCAAGCAGATGAACGCCTGCGGCTATCCCGCTTTCGGAGGCATGGTGGCTTTTGAGGTGAAGGGGGGAAGGCAGGCGGGCGCGAAGCTTTTGGACAATATGCAGATGTGCGTGATTGCGGTAAGCCTTGGTGATGCCGAAACGCTCGTGCAGCACCCGGCGACGATGACGCATTCTGTCTACGACGCGGCCTCTCTCGCAGAGGCGGGCATCGCCGAGGGGCTTGTGCGCGTGTCTGCCGGGCTGGAAAACATCCAAGACATTATCGCCGACTTTGACCAGAGTTTTACGAAGATTTAGCCGGCCGGCTCCCGCTTTTTGCACACAAAGGCACGGAGGAGAAAGGCGCGGCTTTATCAAAATCCGCCCCGAACTCCGTGCCTTTGTGTGAGCTTTTTCGATGAGTCAACGCGGCCGCTTGCAAAAGCGGGCTTTTTCGTTTATTATAGAAGCAAATGGCGAATGATGAAAGCATAAAATTGAGCGGCAAAAAGCCACCCGGCAGGGT
>JGI24700J35501_10930858_pt1 | contig 28965 bp, 28 predicted proteins | sample TergutTh196P1_FD_35501 | JGI IMG/M metagenome (IMG submission 35501)
GGGGGGGGCTAACCACTGTCAGGATAAGGACTTGCGTCCAATTTTGCCTTGGCAAATCTTGCCGAGGCAAGTTCTGGCAAGGCAAGCCTTGCCCTAGCAAACTTTGCCAGTTAAGCAAGGGAACCTGCAAGAGCGAGAAAATCTCATGGTCTTTCAACTTTTTACCACCCACACTTTAATTATTGCAAAGAACCGGAAAAATGTCAAGCGGTTTTTGCTTTTTTTTCAATTTTTTTCGCGCATTTCGGCAAATCAGACCGCGCCGGCAGCCGCTTGGGGGCTTTTGCCTTGTATACAAGCCCTTGGTTTGGGGCCAACGGGGGAAAAGCCCGCCGGGGGCAGTCTGCCGGGCGGGCACTCATCGTTTTGTGTTTCCGCCAAGCCAAGGTAATTCAAAAAACCAAAAAAGGCCTATTGACAACAGCCCACCGTTATGGTAAAATCTTTTTATCGGACTAATTTCATGCCTGTTTAGGAGATTTATATTTTGCAAACAAAAAAAGGGCTTTATGCCGTTTTAGGAGCTGTGGCCATACAGCTTACATTAGGCATTGCCTATATTTGGAGTGTTTTTCAAACAGGCATAGCCGAAACAATTTTTGATGGCGACAATGCCGCCGCCGGTCTTGTGTTTTCTTTACTTTTGGCAGCTTTAGCGGTGGGCAGTCTCTTAGGGGGCAGGTTAACGGTTAAATATAGCACTCGCCGGATCATCTTTATCGGCGGTATTATATTGAGTGTTGGCACGTTTTTAGCGGCATGGACGCAGCCCGGCTACGGCTGGATGCTCTGGCTTTCTTACGGGGTTATGGGCGGTTTTGGTATGGGTTTTGCCTATACTACAACTATTGCTTGCGCCCAAAAATGGTATCCTCATAAAAAAGGTCTTATAACGGGTATCATCGTTGCGGCACTTGGGTTTGGCGGTGTTATATTCACTCCTCTAATAGAACAACTGATTCTTGCTTTTGGCGGCTTTGGTGTTGGTGAAAGAAGCACTTTTTTGGTGCTTTCTGTCATTTTCTTGGTTGTCTGTTCAATAGGTAGTATCTTCATGGTGAATCCGCCTGATGGATATTTGGCAGACAAGGTTGCTAAAAATTCCGCCGCGGTGGCAGCGCATCATTTTACTCCTAAAGAAATGCTCAAAACTCCGCAGGCTTATGTATTGACTTTTGCGTTTGTCCTGTCGGTAATTGGCGGGCTTATGATGATAGGTTTTGCCCGTCCTATTGCGGTGTTAAGGGGCTTGGAGGAAACGGCAACTGTTGGGGTTGTCGCGATTGCTATGTTTAATTCAATCGGCCGCCTGTTTTGGGGGAATGTATCGGACAAAATTGGCCGTATTCCAACTTTAACAATCCTTTTAGTTGTATCCGGCTGTCTGTCTCTATTGGTTAATGTTGTACAGGGTTACTCCATATATGTGCTTATAGCGATGATTGGTTTTTGTTTCGGCGGCATTTTGAGCAATTTTCCCGCTTTAACGTCCGACCTTTTCGGCTCGAAGTATATGGCCGCAAATTATGGTATTGTTCTTTTGGGCTTTGGAGCCGGGGCTATTGTGGCGACGCAGATAGCGGGGCATTTTGCCAATATAGCCACGGCCTACGGCGATATTGGTCTTATGTATCCCGCTTTTGTTGCGGCATCTGTTTTTTCTGGCATAGGGGTAGGAATGATGTTGCTTTTACGGGGTTTAACAAGAAAAAAGGCGACGGCGTGATTTATAATCCTGAGTAATCAAGGGTAACCCTCAAACAGGGCGGTTTCTCGCCGGCATTTTGCGCGGGGGAGCCGTCGCGGGGGCTTGCTCCAGGAGTTTTTCTCCCAGAAGCTCGCCCAAGCGTCCCGGCCGGCAAATTCGTTTTTCCAAAACCCCAGTCTTCTCGCGTTAATCAACGCTTCCTTCAATTTTCCAGAAAGGCGCGGAAGGCAAACTCGCCGGTAGTAGTGTTGCTAAAGCCCCTTATCATTGCAATGTATTGACGGCTCGCGCTTACTTGGCGGCTAATACGGGCGTTTCTGCCCTGCCCGCCGTCATCGTTTTCGGCAAGCAAATCGCCGGTTTCCCAGTCGAAAAATTCCAGATAAGTATCGGTGCCGCCTGTGGTTTCCACCGTCAACTGCCCGTCGGCGGGCAGGGTTATAAGGAAGTAATGTCTGCCGCTCCTTTCAAGTACACGGTTTACGGCCGGGCCGGTTCCGCTCTGGCCTATTTCGTATGGTATGGGCGCATCGCTATCGCTGCTGCGGGTGTCGGTGATTATGGGCACAAAGGCCGCCTGTAGGGTGTAGTTCCCGGTGGTGCTTGAGCTGTAGCCCCGTATCCTGGCTATGTAACGGCGACCCGCCTGAACGTTCTGCGTGATACGGGCGTTTCTGCCTGCGCCGCCGTCATCGTTACTGGCAAGCTCCGCGCGGTTTTCCCCATCGATAAAATGCATAAAGGTGTCGGTGCTGCCAGTGGTTTCAACCGTCAGCCGGCCGTCGGTGGGCGGAATAAATAGAAAAAATTCCTCGCCGCCCCGTCTAAGCGTGCCGGGCAGTCTCGGGCTGACAGCTTCTGTTTCCAACACAAAAATTATCGGGTTATCCCAAGTTCCGTCTCCGCCGCCGGCCGGCCTGCCGCCAGAGAAGACTCCTTTGTAAGTGGCCACGTATGAAGCCAAAAAGCTGGCGCGTCTTTCCGGGGCCTCACTTGAGCGTTCAGGTCTCCCGTGGGAATTTGCAAGGGCAAAGCGGCCTTCGGCGGCGGCTCGCGCTTCCGCCCTGACATTGGACAGGGTTGTGGTAAAAACCATGAAGGATAATACCAGGGTGAAAAGCGTCGTAAATATAAGTGCTTCCGATAAAACAATCGGCATGGTGAATTTCTTTTTCATCTGTTCCCTCCGGAGTTTGCCAATTCCGATTCGGCGAGAAAAACTTCGTACTCCCGGCTTAGGCTGTCGGCATCTTGTATTACAAGGTTTGTATCGGCAAAGCTGGAAATACGCGATACTTCCGCATCGTCGATAATCGGCGAAATGTTTGACATTTTTTCTTTTGACTGTAGCGTAACCAAATATGTTTTTAAGGCATTTGAGTTTGTCTTTATCTCGGCAACTGCTGCATCAAGGTCGGGGTGGCTTATCTCTTTTGAAAACTGAAGTTTGTCTATTTCTTCTTTAAGTGTCGAGTCTATAAGCCCTGAGAATTTTACGATGTCAAAGTGCCCGATGTCTATGTATTTTAGCGATGCTGCAAATATTTGAAATACGTTTCGCAGATATATCGCCGCATATTTATCGTAGTATGTTTCGCAGTAAGCGACGATGTCTTTGTACTTCGACTTGATTTTGGCGTTCTCCTTTCCATTTATGACGCTGAGGTATTGGCTGAAGTGTTTCCTGTTCTCTCTCACTTCGTACATTTTTGCGCGTACTGCTGCTTTGTTTTTGTAAATTTCTTTGATTTCTGCGGGCAAAAGCAGTAGCGGTCTTTGTATGATTTTGCAGAAAGGCATTCTCATGTTTTTGGTCGCAAACACTACGCCCCGGCGTAAGGCTATGTACAGGGGCACGGTGATTATTATTGCAAAAAGAATGGTGAAAAAACCGGAGTTTAATACAATGCCGGGTCTTCTTGCTATAGTCATTGTGAGTAGCATTAATCCTATGCCCAATTCCGGTCTTATAACGGAATTTATAGTTCGATTGCGTTTCATGGCTCCCCCCATAAAGAAATTTTCTGGCGCAGAAATTAGTCCTATTGCCCCTGTCTTTTTACACGCTCCTGTTTGCCTAAAGACGGCAAATTTTTAAGGAAGTGTAAACGGGAACAAAACCAAAGTATTCAAGGCCGAGCGATGGAACAGGCGAGGGAGCTGAAAAGGATTTTTCCCGGCGTTCTACTATTAAAGATATGAAAAAAGGCACGGGGAGGCAAGTAAAAAGTGAATGGTGAAATGGCGGTTGCTCGCAGGGGCTTTTTCACTGGCAGTAGATCCCAAAGCCTTCAAACAGGGCAACCGCTCGCCGGGCTTCACCGCAAAGTCCCAAAACAGAGCAAGCACTCGCTGGCAACGGCTCACAACGTCCACAAACAGGGCTAATTACCGTAAAAACTCCCCCTCTAGTTGGTTGAGCGCATACCGATTTTATGCGATGCGCTGTATCCCTGACTTTATTTTTCAAAATAATCATTATCTATTGAATAGATTTTAAAATTTTGTTTAAGAGAAACACCTAATTCATTTTCAACCATATATTGAGATAATTTATCTCCATCAATTAGTATTATTGATACATCTAAATTTTTCGCATAATCATGAGCATCTTTTGAAAAATCACTCGTTGTAATAAAAACTCCTTTTTTGGCACGTTTACCTTGGAGTGCACCAACAAATTTTTGGATTTCTGGCCGTCCAACTGTATTTTCCCATTTTTTTGCTTGAATATATATTTTATCTAGACCCAATTTATCTTCCTTTATTATCCCATCAATTCCTTCGTCTTTAGTCCTGCTAATTGATTCTTCCACCATATTTCTAGAACCACCATATCCCATTTTCACCATTAAATCTATAACGAGATATTCAAAAAACTGCCATGAATTTGAACGAATTTTTTCTAAAAGCTCTATCGCTAATTCTTGAATAATATATTGATAACTTTCCTCAAGTTTTTCTAATGGGGTTTTTGTTTCTTCTGTAAACCTATTATTCGCACCTGTTTTAATTGAATCATATTTTTCTCTTGAAGAATCTTCTCCATTAACAAATTTTTTGAATTCATCAATTTTTTTAAAATCTGCAATTGTAATTTCAGAAGTAAAATTTTGCAGAAATTCTAAACCTCTTTCGGTAATTTTAAAGTGAGAGCGTTTTGTATTTTCAATAAGTTTTGCTTTGATAAAATAGCTTTTTGTCCAATAAATACGGTTATCGAATTTTGTTTGAACTCCACTTGGAACACGTTCTGCTTTATCTTCATTATTTAAAGAAAAATGGTTTATCAAAAAATCACGAACCTCATCTAAAGAATGTTCTTTTCCGTCTGAACTATATTTCAGAACAGGGTAAAAAAAGGATTGAAAATCTGGAATCATACAATAACTATCTCCCAAGGGCATCCTCACCGGCAACAACTCCGAAAACCTTCAAACAAGGCAACCGCTCGCCGGGGATTATGCTCCGTTTTGCACCTTCATTTATCCTGTTTGTCTTAATTCTATTTTCTTTTCGGTTTTGTCAAGCCGTTTTTTGGTCTTTTCAAGTACGGGTTACAACTTTACTTCAATAAGCGCAACTAGCTGGAACCCCTTTCAAGTCCGCCCTTGCGATTTTGTCCCATGAATCTTCCCCGCCAAAGCCCACCATTCGCCGGTTCTTGACCTCCAACCTTTAAAAAGCAGCCGCTCACTGGAGCTTCCGGCAAAGCTCTTTAAACCCTGCGACCATGCGCAGACTTTTTCATGCGATCGCTTGACCTTACTGCTATTTTAAATCTATTTCAACATCATTATTTGAAATATTAAATTTATTCATTATATTATTTATTCTAGTTATACATGTATAAGCAGAGATATTAATATGAATAAATATTTCATTATCATTAAGGTTAGGTACGTTTTTCCATGTTTTTCCATTTATTGTTTTATAGCGATTAGACAGCTCAATCTTATCTTCAATTATTTCCTTTAGCTTGAGCCAACTTATAATTGTTTCAGTTTTATTAAACAATTCAATTTGATTTTCTAGAATATATTCAAAATCAATATTTTTGTTATTTTTTATATGCTCAATGAATTTAATGAACACATCCTGCCAAGTTTTTACTTTAAAAGTGTTATTATAAATGCGTAACTCAACGGGTTTATTTCCTTCAGCTAAATCTACAGCATCATTATCAAGAGGGGAAAATGTTTTACTTTCAGTTACAATTGTATTCCAATTTGATTCAAATTTATACGATTCTGATAATGGGAATGTATCCAAAAACCATTTGATCATATTTTCTTGATGTTCCTTAATAGATTTTTCATTCCATATATTTTTATCAATTATAGTTAGTCTATAATTAAGCGATGATGTATTTAACTTCACCTTTTTTTCTTCAAATGTCTTATTACCAATTTCGTTGTTAAATTCAGTTAATATTAGGTTGCCAATATTATGAAGATATGTTTTATGAATATGTAAAAAATCTGAACCTAACTCTTTTTCCCAACTGTTACTAAGTTTTTGTGGCATAATGTGCTCTATTGTTATTTTCTGATTTCGAAAATCCACAGAAACTTTTGTTTTATTTTCCTCTATTTTTCCAAGAATAAATTTAGAATATTTCTTCAATCCTTCATAAAAATTTATAGAAACCAAGATATTTTTTAATTCATTATCATTTGGAAATCTCATCCTATAAAACATATTAGATAAAAATTCTACCATTTTGACATCGCCTTTTGCTAATTCATTAATACGATCACAAAGTAAAACTATATTTTTATTTTCTCCTTGCGTTAAGCCTAAAATACGTCGACGGATTAAATATGTGCGAATTGTTTTTAATATTGCTATTAACAGTTCATCATCTATTTTAATATTATTTACACCATATTGATGATATTCTAATAATCCTAAAACAAATGGTTTAAATGCTTCTGCTTTAATATCATGAAATATATTTCTTAACAACTCTTTTATTTCAATATTTTTATATGAATCTGACGATATATTATCAAAAATTATTTCAGAAATTATCCATTTATACCAATATACATAACGAATTATATCATTAATAAAATCAGAATGAGTATTAAAATTTTCTTCAACAAATATTTTAAATAACTGATATAATTCTTTAGTATTATTATCATTAACAACTTTTATTGGACTTGCTTTTTTATATTGCAAATAGTCTCTAAAAAAATATGAAGTGTTTTCATTTAAAACTGCTTCAATTTTAGGATGCCAAATATCTTCGTATATTTTTGATTGATTATTGCTATTCATATTTAACAAAACAAAATTTCTTACTAAATCAGATAGTGTTAATGGTTTGCCAAGAGAATTTAAAGTTTCAAAAATAATTTGTGGGTCTTCTCCTTTAAATGGCCTTTCATCCAAAAATATTACAGCTACATTCATTCTTTTTATTGCTAAAATAAAATGTTCAGCTTTAAGGTTTGGACACGATCTTTTTGTTTCATTTATTAATTTTATAAATAATAAATATGCATTATAAATTATTCCTTGCATTGGATTTTCTTTATTCACTAAAGCTCTATATGCTGCCCAATCTTTAGTTACTTGTTTTAGTTTTATTTTGTCTTGAAAAGTGGAAGCATTGTTCTTTAAATAATTATCAGTGATAAAACTTTGTTTTGCATCCTCTGTTTCAAGATCACGCAAAGCTATAAGAAATAACAAAGTTGTTGTCAGCCTTTGCTGACCATCAACAACAACTGATTTACTGGCAAAACCTTCTGTTTCTTCTTTTATAACAAGAGTACCGAAGAAATGTTCTAATTTATCTCTTTGTGAATTATCTAATTCAGATTCTATAATACGTAAAATATCACTGAAATATCTTTCAATTTCCGGCTTGCCCCATGCATACGCCCTTTGAAATGGTGGTATATAGAAGGAGGTGGCATTTTTATTTAAAACATCATTAATAGAATGATTTTCTGTCTTCATGCACTTTCCTTTTTTATCGTATTACAAGCCAATATTTTGAGCAAGGCTTTTCCTTCCTAAAACCACAAACCCAACCTTACTATTAGGTTATCACGCCAAATATAACTTGTCAAGTACTCTCCGCAAAAAAAGTGAAAAAAACGCCACGGCGAGAAACCTCCTTGACCTGCAAAACGGCTAACCATTGACTAGCCCTCCCAAGCCCTCAAACAAGGCTATCACTTGCTGGGACTTCCCGCAAAGCTCCCAAACAAGGCATCCGCTCGCTGGGCTTTCACACACAAGCTCTCAAACAGAGCAGCCGCCCGCTGGGTTTTCGCCGGCAAGCCCCCAAACAGGGTTTTTCCCCGCAGGGGCTTTCTCGCCGGGCATTCCCGCAAGCCCCGCAAAGCTCCCAAACAGAGCAGCCGCCTGCTAGGTTTTCACCCCCAAGCCCCCCAGACAAGTTTTCCCCGCAGGGGCTTTCTCGCTGGAGCCGCTCGCAGACTGTGGCTCGATTTGCCTGCCGGGAAACAGTCCGAACAACCCCGTTGTTATTTTCGCTCGTTAATTATCTTATCGTATTTAGAATTTTCCTCTTCCAATAATTTAATGGTGCCATTTTGTTTTTCAATTTCTAATTGCAAAATTTCTTTTTGCAACTCCAGTTCCTTTAACCTATTTTTTTGAGTTTTTTCTCTATATGAAAGAACCATTGCCACAATCGGTATAGATAGCGCGACAAGCGGTATCAAAAACCGTATATCCATATACTGCCTCCTGTTTTTAGAGCTAGATTATTTTTTACCCCAGATTTTTTCCACAATTTCGCCCGCGCTGTATTCAAAGTATTTCCCGTCTTTTCCCTTTTGCCGGTTAAAATACTCGTGTTTGTATCCCTTGAAATTAATTTTTAACAACACCCTGTAATAATCGTCCAAATAGATTTTGAACATTTGTGAAAAATCATTTTCCGTATCATTTTGAGCAAAATCACTTTCGTCAAAAGGCATTTTGAGAATTTCTACAATTTCAAGCAATTCATCTTTTGTTATATCGGCTATGATATTTGGCTCTGGCAAGGCGATTCTAAAAGACAGTACTTCCAGCCCTTCCCCTTCCCACCATTCGCTTAAATTGTACTTTGTCATGTCCTTTCCAGTGATTTCATGCAGGCTGTTTTCCAAGTTCTTATATTCAACAAGTTCCTCATCTCCATTTTCATCGCAATATTCGGCGTATTTTTCAATCAAATGTTTGATTTGAGGATATAGTTTTTCGGCAATTTCCATTTTAGGTTCAAGCTCTTTTCGCATTATTTTTCCTTCGTTGAAATTATTTCTTTGTCAGAAAAAATAATTTTGCCGTCATCAATATAACTTGCAGTAAAAAGTCCGACATCATGTTTTCTTGCCAATTGCCTTACTGCCTTATATGCTTGAGCACTAACTGATTGTGCAAAAGCGGCATATATTACAACCCTTCCAATAGAATAATCTGTAAGATATGCCTCGTTTTTCATTTTTGCAATTTCATCATCATTAAGGGCAAAGGGTCCATTCATGGGCGGGTATTTTTTTATTAGTTCCATAAAAAAACTTCGCAAATTATCCGATGTTTCTGTAGGATTATTATAATCATGCTCTTCGCTCCATTCTGTTTGTTTATGATACCATTCCAAAAAATCCTTTCGATTTTTTGGGGCGGCCGCCTTTTCAAAAACCATTAAATCATAACTCATTCTATGTCCTCCCTAGCTTTGCCCTCAAAGCCCCCTGTTATTTTTTAATTTTCAGTTTTTTCTCGTCAAATGTCATTACTTGATCTTCATAAAAATAATTATGCCGTATAATTTTATTTATATTGCCGTTGTCGTATTGATATTCAAACACATAAAATGTTTCTTCCTCCATATCTGGATCGTACATATAACAATAAACTTTTTCAACAAGCGTTCCAGCCATTGTTTTGTAATATAACTGGGACAATAACATTTGATCATCCTCATTTGAATCTGTATAATATAGCCTTGTTTTGTTGTTTTGCTCATCAGTAAAATAAAATTCTGTACCCCATTCCTTACGCAACCCATTATAGGAATAATAAATGTCATTATCCTTTATCCTGTTTTCAATAAAATTATCATTTTTATTTGACGCAGGTTTGTTTTTATGAAGAGTTGCCGGCTTGAACCCATTCATTATTGCTTGGTAAGGGAAAAAGTCTATATATGCGCTACTATAGCCTATTTCATAATTGTCGATTTTTTCAAAAACCCTTAAATGCTTTTTGTACTGTTTAAGATTTTCAGCGAATTTTTCTTTTATAAAAACAAATTCTTTTTCCATAATCCTCCTCCAATGTTTTATATTTGGCGAATAACCCGCAAAACGGCTAACCCGTTGGTTAGCCGTTTTACATTTCCAAGGGCTTTTCTCGCGGAAAGATTAAAGCCAAACAAACAACGTTATTTGTACTCTATCAGTTGAACTTCTTCCCCGTCAGGCCCACGGAAAAACGAAAATTCCGTTTTTGGATTTGGCGAGATTGGCCCTTTCGTTTTTGGAAACCCCGCCGCTTCCAGTTTCTTGGTTGCTTCTTCCAATTTTGGAACAACAAAACCAATAAAAAAGCCAGAAAACCCAACGGGCTGTGGCGCAACGATCAGTTCTAATTGAGGCTGCCCCTCAACACCAAGAAAAACAGGACCCGCCTCGCCCAATCGACGTGTAACGGCAAGCCCCAGAACCTTTTCGTAAAAGTTCAGCGACTTTTCCAAATTTTGCACATAAATTGCAGTGTGCGAAAATGTCATAATTTGCCTCCTTACTAATTATAACAAAAGAGCTAACCAATGGCTAGCCCTCCAAGTCTTCAAACAAGGCACCCGCTTGCTGGGATTTCTCGCTAAGCCTTCAAAACAGGGCTTCCCGCAGAAACTTTGCCCCGTACAACGGCCGCTGTTTACGCCATTTGATGTACATTGTTCGACTATTAAAGTTCCAAAAAACTATCATGTTCCAAATAATATTCTAAGGCCTTTACGCATTCGTCTATAGACGCTTGATTTTTCTGGTGTAAAACATTATAAATTACACTATAAAACAACTCTCCGCTACAAAAATTTTCAAGCCCTTCTTTAAGAATAAAATCAGGATATATTTCCTCGTCATCATCCGTAATTGACGGGCTTTGCTCTAAATAAAAAACAGTATCTGCATGAAAAACTCCCTCCCCATCACTTGTGTACAAATAAAAATCATCTGAATTTACAAAACTGCCGGTTCTTGATCTAAAGCTAGTTCTGTCCATTGTTTTTTCAAGATACTGTTCATTAGAAATAAATTTTACCGCAACTGATATTATTTCGCTTAATTTATATGGTTTTTTTAGTTCTAGTTTTTCAGTAGACTCTTCGCTTTTAATGAAAACGGCAACCCCTTGTTTAATCAATACTTGCACTGCACTATCAATATTTCCGTCTGTTTCGAGCAATATTTTTTTACATTCTGAAATGCTTATTTTTGACCCAGTTATGTCTCTTAATTTTTTTATTAAATCGGCTGTTATTTCCTTCATAAATTTCTCTTTTTATTGCACATAACTAACTCCACACATCAACCCCGGCGAATAAACACACAAAACGGCTAACCCACCGGTTAGCCGTTTTGCATTTCCCGCTAAAAACCCTCTAGCTCGAAGCCCGCTCCAAGCCGCTCTTGGCGATTTTGCCTCGCACAACAGCCGCTGTTTGCTGGTCTCCCAAGTAGACTTGGATTTTTTTGATGTTGCCCTTGGCCTCCGGGATTTTAATCTTTTCGAAAAGATTGACACGCTGGGTTGTAACACGAAGCTCGTGCTCAAGACGCTTGCGCTGTTCTTCCACAACTTGGGTTTCAAGATCAAGAAGAAGCACCTGTTTCATTTTTTCCACAGCAATATCAAGCCAAAGAGGAGTCCGGGCAAGATCGTAGTGGGAAATCTCGAAGTCCGCACCCAGAAAAATTGGGATAGGAACCCCGGCAATGTTTCCCATGCTGGTTCGCAGACTGGTAATCCTTAAAATATCCGCCACGAAAAAACCCGTTTCAGCAAACACGCCAATCCACGTCCTAAACGATTCGTTCAGTTCGTTTTTTTGCGCCTGCAGTTCCTCGATCCGCAAAAGAGTATTGCGAATCTCGGCCTGCAGTTGCTGCTTTTTCAAGATCAGCGTGGGAAGATAGCGCTTGAACATTTTTAGCGCGTCTTTTTGCTTTTTCAGCTCGTTTTTTGTGAGCCTAATCCTTGCCATTGCCTACCCCCGGTGTTAATTACCCTTCGGCCAGAACTTGGAAGTCAACTCGGTTCTAAGACCGGTTTCTTCGGGGCTAAAACAGGTGGCAAGTATTTCCCAGCCCAAGTCCAAAGCCTTTTCCAAGGGAATATTCACCGACAAGTCCATCATTTTAGCCTCAAAAAGCTCGCCGTATTTCAAGAGCTTTTCGTCCCAAGGCGACATCAAGAAGCCCATCGACTTTTTCTCCAGCGTGTCTTTGAAAGACGAGTACAGCTTGATCATACCGTCCATTAAGGCGCGGTGATCGGCGCGGGTTTTCCCGTTGACAATCTGCTTCAGACGGCTCAAGGAACCAAAAGGCTCGATACGCCCGTTCTTCAAGTAATACTGCCCTTCGGTAATGTAGCCCGTGTTGTCCGGCACCGGGTGCGTAACGTCATCGCCCGGCATCGTCGTAACGCCCAAGACCGTGATCGAACCCGCAGTTTCAAAGTCTACGGCTTTTTCATAGCGGGAGGCAAGCTGGCTGTACAAGTCGCCGGGGTAGCCACGGTTGGAGGGAACCTGTTCCTGAATAATCGAGATTTCCTTCATGGCATCGGCAAAGTTCGTCATGTCGGTAAGAAGCACAAGCACGGCTTTCCCCTGCAAGGCAAACTGCTCTGCAACCGCCAGGGACATATCCGGGATCATAAGGCATTCGACAGTCGGGTCGCTGGCGGTGTGAATAAACATTACCGTGCGGCTAAGAGCGCCGCCGTTTTCCAGCGTGTCTTTGAAGAACAAGTAGTCGTCGTATTTAAGCCCCATGCCGCCCAGAATGATAACCTCAACCTCCGCTTGCATGGCGATACGCGCCAAAAGTTCGTTGTAAGGCTCGCCAGAGACGGAGAAGATCGGCAGTTTTTGGGAAACAACCAGCGTGTTGAAAAGGTCGATCATCGGGATACCCGTGCGGATCATGTTTTTGGGAATAATACGCTGGGACGGATTTACCGACGGGCCGCCAATCGGCACAAGGTTGTCGTGCAAAGCCGGCCCGTTGTCCCTCGGCTTGCCGGAGCCGGTAAAGACCCGCCCCATTAAGTTTTCGGAAAAGGGAACCTTCATGGGGTAGCCCAAGAAGCGCACCGTGTCGCCCGTGGAAATACCGCGGCCGCCCGCAAATACTTGAAGCGAAACAAGGTCGCCGTTCAACCTGTTTACTTCAGCCAGTGAAGTACCGAACACGGTATCAACTTCGGCAAGGTCTCCGTAGCGGACACCTTCTGCCCGAACGGAGATAACGCTTCCGGTTATGGATTCAATCTTGCTATACACCTTTTTCATCATTACATCCTATGCCAAGATTTTTTCGGCGGCCTTGTCTAGACCTTTCGATTGGGATTTAACCGCTTCTTCAATTTCCCTTTCCAGCGTGTTAAACTGATCGCCCTTCCATTCAGAGCCGTTAAAGTCGAGCATTTTCTGCCGCAAGCGGTTGAACCAAGAACGGGCTTCGTTTTTGTCCGGGAAAGTGAACTGCGATGCCAAAATGTGAAGCAGTTTGGCGAAAATATAAATCTGCCTTTCGGGTTTGACAGCGGCATCAACCGGGTCAAAGGAGTTCTGCTGAAAGTAGGTAGAGTCAATCAACTCGCCTTTAAGGTAGATGATATAGTCTTCTATGCTGGTTCCTTCTTCACCGACAACTTTCATCATCTGCTCGACTTCGGAACCCCGGCGCAAGTAGCGGTGGGCGTAGGAGACTTTTTCTTCGGGGATAATACCCTTGTATTTTGACCACGAATCCAGCGGATGAATGGCGGGGAACTTACGCGCATCGGAACGCTCGCGGGAAAGCCCGTGGAACGCGCCAACAACCTTCAGCGTCGCCTGTGTTACCGGCTCTTCAAAGTTACCGCCCGCCGGGGAAACCGTGCCGCCGATTGTTACCGAGCCAAAAGACCCGTCCCGCAGACGCACGATACCAGCCCTTTCGTAGAAGGTGGCAATCGTAGATTCCAAGTACGCCGGGAAGGCTTCTTCGCCCGGAATCTCTTCCAAGCGGCCAGACATTTCACGCATGGCCTGCGCCCAGCGGCTGGTGGAGTCCGCCAGCAAGAGAACGTTCAGCCCCATCTGCCTGTAGTATTCCGCCAGCGTTACCGCCGTGTATACCGAAGCTTCACGAGCGGCAACCGGCATCGACGATGTATTACAAATGATGATCGTCCGTTCCATGAGGGAGCGGCCGGTTCTTTCGTCGATAAGCTCCGGGAACTCTTTCAAGGTTTCGACAACCTCGCCCGCGCGCTCACCGCAAGCGGCAACGATAACAATGTCAACGTCGGCAAAACGGCTGGTAATCTGCTGCAAGACGGTCTTGCCCGCACCGAAGGGGCCTGGGATACAATATGTCCCGCCACGCGCCACGGGGAAGAATGTGTCGATAAGACGCACCCGCGTTACCATTGGCTCCGTCGGCTTTAGCCGTTCTTCGTAGCAGTCAACGGCGCGTTTTACCGGCCAGTTAAAGCTCATCGCTACCGGAAAGACCTTGCCTTTTTCGTCTTGAAGTTCGGCAACCGTGTCGCGGATTGTGTATTCCCCGGCCGTTTTAATGGAAGAAACTGTATAACTTCCGTACATTCCAAACGGAACCATAATCCTGTGGGAAAAAGCCCCTTCTGGAACCGTCCCCAGTGCGTCGCCCCGTTCCACTCTGTCGCCGACTTTTACGGTGGGGGTAAACTGCCATTTGATTTCCGGGCTAAGCGGCTGTATGTAAACACCCCTTTCCAAGAAATACCCGGCGGCTTCCGCAAGCTGGGGCAGAGGGTTTTGAAGCCCGTCATAAACCTGCCCAAGCAAGCCCGGCCCCAGTTCTACCGCAAGCATATCCCCGGAAAATTCGACGGTATCGCCAACGGTAATCCCCTTGGTGATCTCGAATACCTGAAGCTGGCTTACTTCGCCGCGAATTCGGATGACTTCGCTTTTTAGCTTTGAATCAGCAACCTTAACGTAGCCGACCTCGTTCATGGAGACAACGCCGTCAAATTTGACGCTGACCATATTCCCGTTAACGGCTACAACCGTTCCTTTTGTTCCTGTCATTTAGATTCTCCCACAGGTGAAACATCTGACTGCACTCCGTCCAAAATGGCATCGTACAGCGAATTGTATTCAGCATAACCTTCTTCGGCTTTGAATAATTCCCGCCGTTCAAGCAACAAGAGTTTGAGCAGATAGGCGAAAACCGTGTTCGTACTAAAATAGTTGCTGCCCGCAAGCTCCTCTATCGCTATCCAGCGGGCTTTGTCTATTAGTAACTCCACATCCAAAGGAGATTCGCTTGCGTTTATCATTTTTGCCCCAAGAGCTACAGCTTCCGGCGGAGAAGAGGGCACATCCGAAGCGCTTTTTGGCGCACCTTCTCTGTTCAGCTTGACTGCCCTGGCCTTTGCAAGGTTTAGCCGGAAAGTCCGCTCCCAATTGCGCCAGCCGTCAAGAAAGGCCGAACCCGATTTTGCAATCTGGTTTGAATAAGTAGGCCCTTCATCGCCAGGCTTAAATGGCACCGGGTCAAGCTCGATAGTGTCCAACAGTTTGGCATCTCCCTTATCCAGCATGGACTTCGCCAATTCTTTGTATGCGGCAGAAGACATTGGCGGTTTTTGCCCATAGCTAAGATAGGGAAGCTGCGCTATAAGGTAGTAGTATCCCCCCACCTGTTATGCCCCTTTTGAAGATGATTTTAAGATTTCTGCCAAGCGAGGATTGAGGTAGGCCGAAAGCAGTTCCGCCACAGCTTCCGCAGAAAAGTCGTAGTAGACAGAGCCGTCTTTTGTGGAGATATGAAACCCGGTAGCCAGCGAGCGACTGGGTTTTAGCTCCACTCCCTTTTTAAGCTCTTCCGCAAGGCTTTGCTTAAAAAAGCCTTCTAGCTTGGAAAGCTCGCCTTCCGACAGCAGAAGGGTCAGTTGCCCGTCCCCTTTGCCAGCCCAAGCCTTGAGCAGATCCGGCAGGGCGGTCTTCAGAACATCGTCTTTGTAGGCCGCGCTAACCTGCGTCTCGACGATTTTGTCCAAAAGGCTTTGGACTTCGCCCTTAAATGCCAAAATAAGGTTGCGGGATGCCTGCTCCAAGGCGGCAATCCCTGCCTTTTCCAGCCTGTCGGCATCGTTTTTGCCGTTTGTAACGATGTTTTCGGCTTCCTTTTTGGCAGCTTCGACAATTTGCCGGGCTTCAGCCTCCGCTTCTTGTTTGATGCGGGCAACCTCTTGCGAAGCGGCTTCAATCCCTTCTCTCTTGATCTTGTCAATAAGTTCCTGAACCTGGATATCCATGACTCCCTCTTTTTGCCTAAGTTGTGTTATAATAAGTATATAACACAATCGCTATTTGCGCAATAGCCTTTTAAACTTTTTTAGCTATTGCAAACGGCAAGACTGACAGCACGTCAACGACACACCGGCGGCAGGCCAACGGCACTGCCTACCAAGTTAAATTAACTGTCAAGCCCTGCCTTTGTTCCAAAATGTCTGCGGTTGCCATTGCAAACGAGACCCTAGCCCCGGCCGCAACCAACCGCGCCCCCGGCGGTGCTTCCAACGCATTGCCGCCGCCGTCCGACAAGGCCAGCGCGGAACCGCCCGCCGCGCTAAAGCTCAAGTTGAACTCGTACCCCTGGGAGATTTGACGCACCAAATCCAGCAAAGCGGCATCCATGACCCCGTGGGAACCGTCCATTACCGCAATGGAAAGCCTGTTCCCCCCGTTTTCCCGGCTTAAAAAGGCACGCCCGCCGGAAGAATCCAAAAAAAACAAAAGCGCGTCTATATTGCCGAACTCCAGCACCACCGTGTTGATTGTGTCCCGCGAGTCTTCCCGCGTGGCAAACGAAACAAGGCGCATATCTGGGATTCTGGCCACCGTTCTTTCAATATCGGCACGTCCAGTCGGAATTATTTGCCAACGTTCATTGCCTTCCAGCCTGCCCAGGGCTTCGGCCACCTGCGAAACCCGGTATTCAAGCGTTATCCTGCCGGAGCCGTCCCCGCTTACTAAAATATCTGCGGAAAGGCCAATGCAGGAATTCATTGTAAAAAGAACGATCACCAAGGCCAAGACTGCCGTTTTTTTGTTTTTCAAAACTCCTCCGAGTGTATGCTCATGTCCTGTATGCGCACAGGAACCTCTTTCTCTATGGCCTGAAATGCCTTTAACAGCACCGACTCCCCAAAAACGCTGGAATTAGACACTATCGCTCCCCCAATTTGGGCAAAGGACAGGGAATCCTGCAAATCGACCTCGGCCGCGCTTATATGAAAACGGCGTTGGAGCTTGTCCTTTACAGATCGGACAACCCGGCGTTTTTCTTTAATGCTAGAAACGTCGGGAATTTCAAAAATTATCTGTATCATGGACACGATCATCGCTTTCAACGGCTCTTCTATAGAACATTTTAGCACAAAACCGGATTTTTGGCTATAGTTTTTTGGCAAAAAATCAAGAAATTTTCCATTTAGTCCCAATAAACCGAAGATAGCTCATCGCCGTCCAATTTAAGCATTCTGCCCCCCATACGATACGGAGAGTCCTCCGTCTGCCGGGCTTCCTCTGCGGCAAGTTTAATTTCGGCGGTTTTCATGCTGTCTGGCACAAATTTAAGCGCACGGCTATCCAGCCGAACCGATGTAAGGCAGATTTCGGCAGTTTTCAGATTGTCGGGCACCCATTCTAGAGCCGACTGCCGCCCGGGAAAAAACATATACACGTCCTTAACGGCAACGAGGCACATTTCGGGGGTTTTCAGATTGTCCGGCACAAACCTAAGCGCGTGGCCATTCTGTTGAACGGCGGCAAGGCAGATTTCGGCGGTCTTCAGGTTGTCCGGCACCCATTTTAGAACCGCCAGCCTTATGAATCCGCTATCTACCATAATAAGATCATCTTGCTTGACCGCGTTAAGGCACATTTCGGCAGTTTTCAGGCTGTCCGGCACAAACATAAGCGCGTAGCCACTCTGTTGAACGGCGGCAAGGCAGGCTTCGGCGGTTTTCAGATCGGCCGGCATCCATTTTAACGCAAAGACATTCTCCTTAATCGCGGCAAGGCAGATTTCAGCGGTTTTCATGTTGGCCGGCACCCATTCAAGCGCACTGCCATCCCGCTGAACTGCCGTAAGGTAGATTTCGGCGGTTTTCATGTTGTCGGGCACCTGTTTAAGCAATCGGCCGTCCCGCTGAACCGCCGCTAGGCACATTTCGGCGGTTTTCATGTTGTCGGGTACCCATTCAAACGCCTCGCCAGCCTGCCGAACCGCCGCAAGGCAGATGTCAACGGTTTTCATGTTGGCCGGCACCTGTTTAAGCAATCGGCCGTCCCGCTGAACCGCCGCAAGGTACATTTTGGTTGTTCTTAATTTGTCCGGCACCTGTTGAAGAAGCTCCACGGGATACTGCTGAACCGCCTCAAGGCAGATTTCGGCGTTTTTCATGCCGTCCGGCACCCATTGAATGGCCAAGCCATCCTGCTGAACCGCCGCTAGGCAGATTTCGGCAGTTTTCATGCCGTCCGGCACCCATTGAATGGCCAAGCCATCCTGCTGAACCGCCGCTAGGCAGATTTCAGCGGTTTTCATGTTATCCGGCACCCATTGAATGGCCAAGCCATCCTGCTGAACCGCCGCTAGGCAGATTTCAGCGGTTTTTATGTTATCCGGCACCGATTTTAACACCCCGCCGGACTGCCGAGCCGCCTCAAGGCAGATTTCGACGGTTTTCATGCTACCGGGTACCCATTGAATGGCTAGGCCGTCCTGCTGAACCGCCGCTAGGCAGATTTCAGCGGTTTTCATGCCGTCCGGCACCCATTGAATGGCCAGGCCATCCTGCTGAACCGCCGCTAGGCAGATTTCAGCGGTTTGCAGATTGTCCGGCACCCATTCGAGCGCACTGCCAACCTGCTGAACTGCCGCAAGGCAGACTTCGGCGGTTTTACTCTTGACCGGCACCAGTTCAAGCGCATTGCCGGCCTGCTGAACTGCCGCAAGGCAGACTTCGACGGTTTTCATCTCCTTGGGCGCGTGTTGGAGTGCACTGCCGGCCTGCCGGACTGCCGCAAGGCAAACTTTGGCGGTTGCCAAGTCTTTTGGCACCCATTTTAACGCCCTGCCGTTTGCACAAACTGCGGCTAGGCAGATTTCTTCCGTTAGGAGTTCTTTTGGTATACGCTGAAGCTGGCTGCTGTCTTTGCAGACTTTTTTTATCAGCCTTTTTTGCTCTTCGTTCATGCGCCCTTCCTTTGCCGTAAAATTCCCGCCGCCGGCTTTGCGGGCAGGCGGCGGTTTTCCGCTAAAGCGGGGTTTCCCTAAAAATGAGCGGTGCTGGAGAAAATCACGTTGCCTTGCGTGTCGTTTATCGTCGTGGTAAACCTGATTGCAAGGGCGCTGCCGAAGTATCTTACGCTGACGATTTCTTCCCGGCCGTCAACGGTGCGGGTGGTCTCGACCCGGTCAATCTGCACGTTCATTATTGCATGAGCGTCAACGGCGTGTGCCTCCCTTAAAAGTTGGTGGAAGGTGGGGCTTTTTCGCCCGGTTTGCCTTATTTATAGCATTTCCCGCCCAGTTTTGTCAAGGCCTTTTTTGCCAGAAACGGCATTCCGGGCGATTTTTTTCAGAAATTCGCGCCGGGGTGTTTTTTTGCCAAAAAGCTTGCCCCAAAATGAATTGGGCTGGGGGTTGGCTGCCTTCTTCGCCTTTTTGAGCCTATCCTGCGGTTTCCCGCTTGGCTCAAGCTCGCGGCATTTTCTCAAAAATCGGCAATCGCTTTGCCTTGACATCATTTTAATTCCGTCCAGTACTTTTAAAAGCTTAAAATTGCGAATTTAACTTCAGGCTCTATTGATATATTTCGCTTTTTATGTTAAGTTTTTAAGCATGAGGTGTGGAGGTTCTCTAAACAGAAAATTTTCTCAAAAGGCGAGTTTTTGTGTTAATTTCCCCATCTTGACACGGTTCTTGCATATAGATTTTACGAGTAGTATTTTCTAAAAACTGTTCGTAAAAAAAGCCTTGTAAATCAAATTTTAAGCGTCCCTATAGGGGAGGCTGGATAAATTAAGTTTAAGGAGAGTTTTCATGTTTTACATTGGTCTAGTAATTGTGGCTTTGGCGATTTTTGCAATCGTTAAACGCTTCGAAGTCCGCCTGATTCTTTTTGTTTCCGGTTTGCTCATGTGCCTTGTCGCCGGAAACCCGCTGGGGGCAATCAGCGCCTTTACCGCCGGGATGATTCACGGAACCTTAGTTCCAATAATCTGCTCGGTTATGGGCTTTGCTTATGTGTTAAAACTAACGCAGTGTGATGCCCACTTGGTTCACGCGCTAACCAAACCCATGACAAAACTAAGCAAGGGCTTAGTCCCCGGTGCTGTAATTGTTACCTTTTTGATCAATACAGCGTTAACAAGTGCCGCCGGCGTATCCGCCGCTGTAGGCGCGATTTTAATCCCTGCGCTAATGGCCGCAGGCGTACACCCGGGCTTGGCCGCAGCCGCCGTCATGGCAGGAACATTCGGAAGCACCCTTAACCCGGGCAACGCGCACGTTGTCATGGTCGCAGGCTTTGCAGGCGTAAGCCCCGTGGATGTCGCAATCAGCATAGCACCAAGGTCTGTCGTTTCCGCGCTAATCGGCGCTGTTTCCATAACAATCATCGCGTTTGTTACAAAGGAATACAAAGGCTACGTGCCGGAAAATGCCGAAGAAGTTGCCGCTGCAGGCGCGGAGTTTAAGGTCAACCCCCTAAAAGCCATCGTCCCGGCAGCCCCCTTAGCCCTGCTTGTTTTAAGCAGTTCCACCGTCGGCCTTTTTGAAACCGAGGTTACCGTCCCGCAGGCAATGATCGCCGGGATTTTCCTTGCCGGCCTTGTATCATGGAAAAACGCCCAAGAAGTTTCCAAGGCCTTCTTTAGCGGAATGGGGCAAGCCTACGCAGATGTCATAGGGATCATCGCCGCCGCCGGTGTTTTTACAACAGGAATGGCGCAAATAGGCTTAACCAGTGCGCTTATCGGAGCAATGGAACAGTCCGATGCAATCGTAAGGGTCGCCTCAACCTTCGGCCCCATGATAATCGCAATTCTTGCCGGAACAGGTGATGCCGCGACGCTGGCGTTTAACAATGCGATAACGCCCTACGCCGCACAGTTCGGATTGGACATGATACATCTTGGCAACACCGCCAACATTGCCGGTGCTTTAGGCCGCACGATGTCGCCTCTTGCGCCGGCCGCCATAATCTGCGCGTCTCTTGCAAAGGTAAACCCGATAGAAATCACCAAGCGAAACGGCCCCGGGATGTTCCTTGCGGCAATTTTCATCATGCTTACGTTGTAGAAGGGGTAACACATGAAATTTATCGATATGCATTGCGACACATTGTTGGAAATGTACAAACTCCGCTCAAAACCGGAGGAAACCCTAGGGAAAAATTCCTGCGGCGTTGATTTCGAGAGCATGAAGCGCGGCGGCAGCCTCGCGCAATTTTTCGCCATATTTCTAGCCTCCGGCGAAGCCTTTGAACGCTACGGAATGGAAGCGGTTGCGGACGATGTGTACATCAAAGCGTTACACGAAATATTTACCACAGATATAGCCGCCAACGCCGGCATTATCAGCTTTGCCCGCAGCTACAGCGACTTGCAGGAAAACGAAAAAAACGGCAAAATGTCGGCTTTTCTAACATTCGAGGACGGCCGCGCCATTGACGGCAGCTTGGACAAACTGAAAATGTATTACGACATGGGCATACGACTTATCACACTAACATGGAACGCCAAAAACTGCTTCGGTTCGCCAACCTCCGACGATCCGCAGGCCATGAAAGAAGGGCTTACGGATTTTGGACACCAAGCTGTCGAAAGGATGAACGAACTGGGCATGATCGTAGACGTTTCGCACCTGTCCGACGGCGGTTTTTGGGATGTCGTAAAAACCAGCAAAAAGCCTTTTATCGCTTCCCATTCAAACGCCCGTGCACTTTCACCGCACAGGCGCAACATAAGCGATGACATGATAAAAGCCTTAGCAAACGCCGGGGGTTGCGCCGGGATATGCTTTGCCCCCCAGTTTCTTGACAGCAAACTCTCGCCAGAAAACAGCACGGTAAAAGACATGGTAACACACGCCCTGCACATAAAAAATGTCGGCGGCATAGAATGCGTGGCAATCGGCTCCGATCTTGATGGCACAAAGGGCAATTTGGAGATAAACGACATCGCGAAAATGCCCCTGCTGCTTGACGCGCTAAAAAAAGCCGGTTTTACAGACGCAGAGGTCGAAGCGGTCGCTTACGGCAACGCATTGCGCGTTATAAAAGAGTCGATGAAGTAGCCGGGGGAGGGGTTCACATGAAAGAAAAAATCGTACAGATTGCATCGGGCTTGCAGGCCGAAATGGTAACACTGCGCCGGGACTTTCACCGCCATGCCGAAGCCGGCTGGACGGAGTTTCGCACAGCATCAATCGTCGCGCAACATCTGGAAGATGCAGGCTACGAAGTATTTGCTGGCAGAGAAGTAATAGAAGAAAGCGCCATGATGGGCGTTCCCGGCGAAGACATTTTGAATCAGCATATTGAACGGGCAAAAGCGCAAGGCGCGCCGGCAAAATATGTCGATAAAATGAAAGGCGGAAAAACCGGCGTAATGGGCGTGTTAAAGACCGGCAAACCCGGCCCCGTCATCGCCCTGCGCTTTGAAATGGATTCCAACGACCTGAACGAAAGCAAAGAAGAAAGCCACCGCCCCTTCAAAGAAGGCTTTGCCTCGGTGAATGACATGGCCATGCACGCCTGCGGGCATGACGGGCACACAGCAATCGGCATAGGCATTTCCAAACTGCTAATGCAGTGCCGCGATCAGCTTGCCGGCACAATCAAAATCATTTTCCAGCCGGCAGAAGAAGGGGTGCGCGGCGCGGCATCGATGGTTGCCAAAGGCATTGTAGACGATGTTGACTATATGATCGGCCTGCATCTTGGATTTTCCGTAAACAAAACCGGGCAGTTAATTTGCGGAACCAGCGGCCTCTTGGCGACAAGCAAGTTTGATGCCGTCTTCAAAGGCGTTCCCGCCCATGCCGGCGCAAAGCCAGAAGAAGGCAAAAGCGCGTTACTGGCAGCGGCTGCCGCGACAATGAGCATACAAGGCATATACCGGCACAGCAAAGGCGTTTCCCGGATCAATATCGGCGTGTTGCAAGCGGGCACCGGACGCAATGTTGTTCCCGACCACGCCGTAATGAAAATCGAAACGCGGGGTTCTACTTCCGAGATTGACGGCTTTGTAAAAAAAGAAGCCTTGCGTATGATTGCCGCTAGTGCCGCCATGTACGACGTACAAGTTTCTACGAAAGAAATGGGCGGAGCAATTTCTGCGGAAAGCGACCCGGAAATGCTCGCTTTAACGAAAGAAATCGCGCTGGACTTGGGTTTGTTCAACGACATAAAAGATACGGAAAATCTAGGCTTTAGCGAGGACTACAGCTATTTCATGGATCGCGTCCAAAAGAAAGGCGGCAAGGCAAACTATTTTATGATCGGCACAACGCTTACTGCCGGTCATCATGACAGCAAGTTCGACTTTGACGAAAGCGTTTTTGCAAACAGTTTAGCGTTGTTAGGCGTAATGGTTCATCGTTTGTCGCATTCGTAAACAAGTTGTTCGGAAACCAAAGCCTTATGGTTGGTTTCCGAAAAACTTCAAACAGGGGATGCAATGGAAGCATAAACTGATTTAGGAGGAATAGTATGAAGGCTGATTTCGGACGACGCATTGCGGACGGTTTTACCTACAAGGATTATTTGGAATGGGATGAAGGGAATAGATGGGAGTTGCTGGACGGTTTCCCGTTTATGATGGCCGCTCCTAATAGGAAGCATCAGGATATGGTGTTTAGTTTAGCTAGGCAGTTGGGGAATTGGTTGGAAGGGAAGCCTTGCCGGCCGTATATAGCTCCGTTTGATGTTAGATTGTTTCCCAAAGATGATTTGTCTGACAAGGATGTTGTTCAGCCTGATGTTTTGGCAGTTTGCGATCAAAATAAGATAACGGATGCCGGGATTATTGGCGCTCCTGATTTTGTTATAGAGGTTATTTCCCCTTGGTCTAGGACAAGGGATTTGATTGAGAAGAGGCGGTTGTATGAGAAAGCTGGCGTAAAAGAATATTGGGCCGTTGATTTGGATGGAAAGAAGCTGCACAAGTATTTGCTGAAAAACGGCATATTTGAGGAGTCTATTAAGGATTTTGAAGAAGGGTCGCCGGAGGCCGTCTCCGTTTTAGAAGGCTGTATTTTGAAGTTTTAGGAAGAGGAAAGTTATGAAGGCTGATTTTGGAAGACGCATTGCGGACGGTTTTACCTACAAGGATTATTTGGAATGGGATGAAGGGAATAGATGGGAGTTGATAGATGGTTTTCCGTTTATGATGGGGGCTCCTACTAGAACTCACCAATGGTTGCTGGGTGAACTGTTTCTTCAGTTGAGACTGTTTTTGGAAGGTAAACAATGTGAGCCATATATGGCTCCTTTTGAGGCTAGATTGTTTCCTAAAGAGGATATGACTGATAAAGATGTGGTTCAGCCTGATCTTATGGTGATATGTGATCAAAGCAAGGTTTTTGAGGAAGGGGTTAAAGGTGCGCCTGACTTTGTTATAGAGATAGTTTCAAAGTGGTCTAGAACTAGAGATTTGGTCGAGAAGAGAAGGTTGTATGAGCAGGCCGAAGTTAAAGAGTACTGGGCAGTTGATTTGGAAGGAAACAGGTTGCATAAGTATTTGCTGAAGGGAGGGGTCTTTGAGGAGTCTGTTAAGGATTTCGCGAATGGGACTTTGGAGGCCGTATCCGTTTTGGAAGGGTGTGTATTGAAGTTTTAGCAAAGGAGAATACAATGGAGTTAATTCTTAGAAACGCAAGAGTTGTCGATCCGAAAAACAACATTGACGGACTTTTAGACATTGGGATTGACGACGAAAAAATAACCGCTGTGGGAACACAGTTGCCAGATGGAAAAACAAATGTCGATTGCAAAGGTAAAACAATTATCCCCGGGGTAATCGACACCCACGTTCATGTTACAGCTCTTTTGGGCGGACACGAAGGCTACTACATGGTAGCAAAGTCCGGCGTTACCGGCATAATCGATTTTGCCGGCCCTATAGAAGACGTTCTGGAAAATGCCGCCCGCGTAGGTTGCGGGTTAAATGTCGGCTGTATAGACGCGATAAAACCTGACAGCGTGGGGGCTAACCCGTCCAAAACACAAATCGATGAGTATCTGGAAAAAGTGCTGGAAAACGGCGCAATCGGCCTAAAAATTTTGGGCGGACATTATCCGCTTACACCAGAAGCCATTCGCCAAACCGTTCTCTCTGCCAATGCTCGCAATGCTATCGCCGCCATACACGCCGGCTCCACCGAACATGGTAGCGATATCCACGGTATGCGCGAGGCGATTGAATTATCAAAAGGCTCAAGTATGCTTATGGCGCACGTAAACTCTTATTGCCGGGGAAAGCATTACGATTGTTTGGAAGAAGTACAGCAAGCATTTCAAATGTTACGCGATAACCCCAACGTTCTTTCAGATTCTTACCTTTCCATTATGAACGGCACATCGGGCTTCTGCGAAAACGGCGTGCCGAAAAGCACCGTTACCGGCAACTGCCTAAAAATGTTCGGGTACGAAGTTACCGAAGAAGCTCTGGGCCGGTCCATTCTGGACGGAATTACCCATGTTAGCGTTCAAACGGGAAAAGAAAATCTTCCGCTGACAAAAAAAGACGCTTATGATTTTTGGCGCAAACATAACACAAATGTTTCCATCAGCTTTCCGGTAAACAGCCCGGCAGTTGCCCTCGCCTGTACAGTGGAGCGCAGGGCGGCAGGCGGCGAGTTTTTAATCCCGCTTAGCGCAACCGACGGCGGCGGCATCGCAAGAAACAACATGATCGGTAGGCTTCTTGCGTTGCACAAACTGGAATATCTTTCCCTTGCCGATATTGTCTATAAGTCTTCCCTAAATGCCGCAAAAGTGTTTGGGCTGGCGAACAAGGGGCATCTAGGCGTTGGCGCAGATGCCGATATTACCGTTTTAAACGAGGAACTGACAGGGGCTGTTTTAAGTTATGCAATGGGGCAACAGATTATGAAAGATCAAGTTGTTACAGGTAGCGGCGCACATTTGCTCACGACAGAAGCCGGACGAGCCAAAGCCGCAAAGAACAACCTGCCGTGCATAATAGCCGATTTGCCCTTGTCAGCTTTTTACAAAGGTTTTTTAGGGAAACACTGATTAACTCGACGTTAATCAGTGTTTCATTAGAAAAAATAAAAAGCAGGAGAAATCACATGAAAGAAAAAATCATTCAGCTTGCAGCGGAAATGCAGGGCGAGCTTGTAACAATGCGCCGGGACTTTCACCGCCATGCAGAAGCCGGCTGGACGGAATTCCGCACGGCATCCATCGTCGCCAAACATCTGGAAGACTACGGATACAAAGTGCTTGTCGGCGAAGACGTAATCGCAGAAAGTGCCATGATGGGCGTTCCCAGCGATGAAATTCTAAAACTGCACATGGAGCGGGCAAAGATGCAGGGCGCTCTTACGCAGTATTTGGATAAAATGAAGGGTGGCAAAACCGGAGTTGTCGGCATTTTGGAAACCGGCAAACCCGGGCCCGTTATCGGCCTGCGTTTTGACATCGATGCCAACGATATGAGCGAAGCAAAAGAAGAAAAGCACCGCCCCTTAAAAGAAGGTTTTGCCTCTATCAATGATGAAGCCATGCATGCCTGCGGCCATGATGGGCACACGGCAGTTGGTCTGGGCGTGGCAAAAGTGCTAATGGAGCTTAAAGATAAATTCTCCGGCACCATTAAGCTGATTTTCCAACCGGCAGAAGAAGGAGTGCGCGGCGCGGCATCTATGGCAGAAAAAGGAATTGTCAATGATGTTGATTATTTACTTGGGATGCACCTTGGCACTTCCGGTGCGGAAACCGGCACTTTCATTTGCGGAACCAACGGCTTTTTAGCGACAAGCAAATTCGACGCAATGTATAAAGGCGTTCCCGCCCACGCCGGAGCAAAGCCGGAAGAAGGAAAAAGCGCATTACTCGCCGCAGCATCCGCCACAATGAGTTTGCAGGGGATTTACCGGCACAGCAAGGGGGCTTCCCGCATTAACATTGGCGTTTTGCAAGCGGGAACTGGCCGCAATGTTGTTCCGGACAAAGCTGTAATAAAAATAGAAACCCGCGGCATAACCTCCGAAATCGATGACTTTGTAAAAAAAGAAGCCTTGCGTATGATTAAAGCCAGTGCTTTAATGTACGATGTCGAGGTTGAAATAAAAGAAGTCGGCGGGGCAAAGTCTGGCCAAAGCGACGATGAACTGATTGTTTTTGCAAGAAAAACAGCCGAAGGCTCCGGCCTCTTTAATAAAATTATCGACACGGCCGATTTAGGCGGTAGCGAAGATTTCACATACCTAATGGATCGCGTCCAAAAGAAGGGCGGCAAATCGAGTTATGTGATTGTCGGAACAAAAATTGCCGCAGGGCATCACAACTCGTACTTCGATTTTGACGAAGAGGCCATGCACCAAGCTGTGGCTATCCTTTTGCTAATGGTTCAAGGTTTGGCAAATCCGTAGTTGCTTTGTTTATACCATATTTCGCCTGATTTTGTCAAGGCCTTTTAGCCGAGGAACGGCATTTTGGGCGAAATTTAACGGAAATCCGCGCCGGGGTGTTTTTTTGCACCGTAAATTGCGCACTGGCTGTGGCTTTAGCGCGCCGGGGTTTTGGGATTTTTCTTGATCCCCATGTATAAGCGAATACGCCACGACAAACGCATGAACAAAAGTTCCAAGAAAATGGAATAATACCCCAAGGAGGGGAGATGAACGAGATCTTGGAATGGCTGGTGGAAGCGGAAGACCCGAGGCAGCAAGCGAAAGTGAAGCATCTGATGAAGGACATAATAGCCACAGTGTTTTTCGGGGAGCTGGCCAACGCGACCGAATGGATAGAGATACAACTGTTGGCGCAGGCCAACGAAGAGGCGCTCAGGGAATACAGCGTCGGCTGCTCCGCTCTTATCTCAACACCGTTGTACCAGCTGTACCGGTACTCAAGGTGCTGCCGCCCGTTCCGCCGCCGCCAAAGTCGCTTGTGAAAAAAGCTCCTGCGCCTATGCTCAAGGGCAGCCGGGGGGCGGCGACATCGGCCGCAACATCGGCCAACGCTTCCAGTTCTGCCGCTTCAAGTTCCGTATCCGGCGGCACGAGTGCCGCTATATCCGCTGGGTCTTGCTCTGGCACTGGGAAAACGCCGGGCAGGGGCGGTGCGCCGGCAAAAATCACGTTGCCGTGTATGTCGAACACGGGTTCCGTGTACCTTATCGCAAGTGCCGAACCGAAGTACCTTATGCTGACAACTTCTTCCCGGCCGTCAACGGTGCGGGTGGTCTCGACCCGGTCGATCTGCACGTTCATGATTGCATGAGCGCCAACCGCGTGTGCCTCCCTCAAAAGCTGGTGGAAGGTGAAGACCTCGCCGCCGCCTTGTACCGACGGAAACACGACGTTTTCCGTAAAAACAAGCTGAACAGGCTCGAAGTCTTTTGCGGGCAGGTCTGTAATGCGGGGAAACGCGCCGCCATACTCGCCGTCGAGCCGGTACACCGTGCCTTCTTGCCGAATGAAGCTTGCGCAAGACCCTAGGGAAACGGCTACAGCCACGGCTATAACCCCGAAAATCTTTGAAGTTCCTTTCATTTTGCCTCCAAAAATATCAGCCACCCGGCATTGCCGAATGGCCAAAAAATAAACAGCCCATACGAGCAGTTTTACCATTAAAATCCCCCGCTAAAGCAGTTTTTTGTGGGGATGCCGTTTGCAGAGTGTATTGTGTTAGGCCTCACCAGGCCTCTTCTACCCGCTCCTTGCGGGTGGGGAGTAAATTGGGGG